>Ga0208789_1001362_pt1 | contig 14094 bp, 10 predicted proteins | sample Methanotroph_Enr_FD_187368 | JGI IMG/M metagenome (GOLD analysis project Ga0208789, IMG submission 187368) | Enriched soil microbial communities from Old Woman Creek wetland in Ohio, USA - Methanotroph_Enrichment_5 (SPAdes) (version 2) | ecosystem: Environmental > Terrestrial > Soil > Wetlands...
CGACGGTACCGACATGCCCCAGGATGGCGCCGTTCTCCCCCTTGATGGGGTTCACCAGGACCCGGACCCATACCACCTTCCCCTGCGGCGTCACCTTGCGGTGCTCGTGGGTGTAGCCGCACCCTGAGGCCGCGGCCTGTTGTCTGACCTTGGAAAGCGCCTCACGGTCGTCGGGGTGGATCGCCGACAGCCATCCGCAACGAAGCCCCTCCCCCGTAGGGAGGCCGACGATCTCCTCCCAGCGCGGGTTGCAGTAGAGGTTGTTCCAGTCGGCGTCGCACCGGAAGATGCCGATCGGCGCCGAATCGCACAGGGTCCGAAACAGCTCCTCCTCTTCTGCAAGCGCCCGTTCCAGCTGCTTGCGCTCCGTGATGTCCCGCACGATCGAGCAGTTGTATTCCAGGCCGTCGTGGTTCAGGTAGTTAGCGACGATCTCCACCGGATAGATCCGGCCCTCCTTGGTCCGGTGCACCGATTCGAACTGCAGCGTGCCCGCCTGTTTCAGGTGGGCCCAGTGCTGATTGCAGGCATCCTTGGGATAGTTGGGATCGAGGTCGGGGGCGGAGAGCTTCAGGAGTTCTTCGCGGCTGTAGCCGAGCTTCTCGCAGGCCACCCGGTTCACGTCCATGACCCGGCAATCCGACGTGGGCCAGATGACCTCCTCGGCCAGGTTCTCCAGGGTGAAGCTTTTCAACCTGAGCTGGGCCTCGGCCTCTTTCAGGTGGGTTATGTCGTGGATCATCGCCTGCTTGTGAACGGTGCCGTCGGCTTTTTGGATCGGTGTGTCGATCACGTAGTACCAGCGGCCGTCCTTGGGGCTTTGCACCTCCCACTTCACCGTTTCGCCGCGGAAGACCCGCTCGTTGACGCACCAGGGGCAAACCTCGTCCAGGTCGTGCAGCGCCTTGAAGCACTTCTCGCCCAGGGCCTCCCCCCTGCGCCGGATCAACTCCTCGTTCATGAAGGTGATCCGGTAGTCCGGGGAACAGAGATAGATGGAGCCGTCGAAGGTCTCGACCATGGCGCGGTAGCGTTCCTCGCTGACGGCCAACTCCTCCTGCGCCGTGCACAGACCCGTTACGTCGGTGAACATGGTGGCCACCCGGCCGGGCTGCGGGGCGTAGACCTCGACCTGGTAGTAGCGCCGGTCCGGGCCGAAGTATCCCTCGAACTCGACGGTCCTCCCCAGGTGAGCCACGTTGCGGCAGGCGGTGCTCCAGCGCTCGTCGCACACCGGAAAGACCTCCAGCACCGACTTCCCGGCGATCTGCGCCGCCGGGCGTCCGGCCAGCTTCTCGAAGGCGGCATTCACGTCGAGGAACAGGCAGTCGTAGGGAACCCCCTGTTCCGTGCAGATCGCCTCGTGCACGGCAAAGGGATTCTTGGTTGAGACAAAGAGCGTCCGATACCTTCCCTCACTCTCGCGCAGCGACTCCTGGGCGAGCCGCAGGCGCAGGAAGACCTGGACACGGTCCAGGAAATCGAGGCCGCTGCAGGGGCGCATCAGGTAGCCATCGGGTCGCTCCGACTCCTCGCCGACAGACCGTCGAGTACGTGGCCGCTCTGCCGTGCACTGCACCACGAAAACCCCGGCCAACTGCGGGTTGAGCTTAACTTGGCGCGTCAGGTCGATACAGGAGTCGTCCGAAGGCTCGCCGTCCAGGATCAGCAGGTCCGGACGGTACAGGCGCGTCAGGGATTCCGCCTGCACCGCGCTGGACGCCGTTATGACGCTGTACCCTGCCTCCTCCAGGAGTCGGGCCGAGGCGGCCAGACGGTCCGGATCGCTGTCAGCCAGTACGATGGTGGCAAGTATAGCCGCAACGTTTATGTCAGAGCCCGTCGTCATCATTCATTTAGCTCTCAAACTACTGGGGTTGGAATCCCGGCAGAAACTAGACAGGTGACTGCACCGCACGCCCAGGCTCACCTTAAGCCTGTGCGCGCGGCGATTGGGTCACCCTTTGCGGACAAGTCAGTGTGGATGGTTCGCCACACCTGGCCGATGCCTACCCTAAACCGCAACCGTGACACTCCGCGCATACCCTGCTGCCAGACGAAATTCGGGATTGTACAATAAAACTTTTTGCGAGAAATAAGTCAACAGTTTTAATAAAGGCACTATTATAATCAGGTCAGGGCAAAAGTGCATCGGGCCTCGCCCTGAGCCGTCTCGAAGTGACACGGCGGACGACGGTTATAAAAATAATTCCTCTTTTGCGCTAAACTTTCGTCGGATTCTGCCGAAAAAAATACCGGAAGCATGGAGCGCCGTCATCGGACGGTGGCGGCGATGGATGTGACGTGACGCGCGCAGAGACCTGTAAAAGGATAATGCTCTGGAAAACAGAAGGCGGGGCCGCTCGCTCCGCTTAGTTCGCGGACTGGAGACAGCATATGATCACAGAAGAAGAAATCACGCCGATAGCCGTCATGGCGACACACCATGAAATCACCAGGCTCTCCATTTTCACCGAGGAACTGGTGAAGGGATGCCTCGTACCCGAAGAGAACGGTGCCCGGCACAAACTGTCGGCGGTCTTGCGGGTGTTCAGCGAGCTGGGAATCATCTGGCGCATACTGTCCGAGATCGACGTGAGAGGGGTCATGACCAAGACCCAACGCCAGTTCCTGCAGGACTTCTACGCGGGGATCACCTACTAGCGGCGCGCCGCCGGAAGCGCAGCAGGTGCTGCGGCCGGGCGCGGACGCATCTCGCCGAAAGCAGCGGTTGGATAAAAACCAAAAAGGTGAGGGGCCATTGCGCGGCCGCTCACCTTTTTTTGTCGTCCCTGCCCCCGCCGACGGGGCGTCCGTCACCTGTCGTTGCCCTTCTTGAAGTAGGACAGGAACTCCTCCTGGGAGAGCCAGGTCTTGCGGACCAGGTGGTCCACGCCGCGGCTCATCGCGGCCCGTTCCCCCTCCTTCATGGCGTCCTTCAGCAGCACGAAATAGGGGATGTTGCGGGTCTGCGGATAGAGGCGGAAGCGCTCCAGGACCTCGAAGGCTCCCATGTCGGCGAGCATCAGCGAGCAGAACATCATATAGGGGTGGATGATGGTGCCGATGGCGATGGCCTCTTTCCCGGTGTAGGCGTTGACCGCCTCGAACCCGAGCTTCACGATGGCCCGCTCCAGCCTCTCCTCCCCCTTGCGGGTGATCAGCATGGCCTGCAGATCGTAGTCATCGGACTCGTCGGTGAGCCCGAAGTGCTGCAGCTTCTTATTCAGGTACTCCTCGTCGATGGGGAGCGTGAAGAACCCCGCCACCGGGAAGACCTCGCCCACCTGCCCCGCTTCGCTCAGGTACAGCGGCAGGACCGGGATGTCGCGGGTGGCCGGGTCCGCGTTCAGGGCGAGCAGCACCCCCCAGCCGTCGTCCGACCAGGGGGAGATGTCGAGAAGGATCGCCAGGGGGGTGCACCTGGTCAGCTCCGAGGGTTTCGCAGTCCTGGCCCGGTAGCCGCCCTCGGCCAGGTAGCTGCAGACCAGCGCGCCCCTGTCTATCTTGTCGCCGAGCCCCAGAACCCAGAGCTCTCGCTCATCACATTCCTTCATTATAGACTCCCCTGCACCGGCTGGTTAGGTTGTTTTCCGATGGGCGCCCGGCTTTCGCCCCGTGGGTCCCCGTGCCGACGGACGTGGCAAGGACCGGGCCGCTCCGGCAGGCGGAGCAGGCGCTAGAGGTGAAGGTTGGCGCTAATCGTGTTAATTAGAATAGATAACACATTTTATCTGCAGAGCAAGAAAAACTTGTCTGGTTGAAATGGTTCCGCATATATGGTACCACTCTGGGGCTTGTTCACACTCAACACAACGGGGGAAGCTATGTCCAGCAAGGTGTTTTTCGCCGACATGCGGGCGGGAGCCCGCGAGAACCTCTTTGGCAAGATCGGCAGGCTGATGCGGGAGGCGGGCCTTCCCGGCCTGCTGGCACCTGGCGACCTGGTGGCGGTCAAGGTGCATTTTGGCGAGAAGGGGAACCACACCTTCGTGCGTCCCATCTTCGTACGCCGTGTGGTGGACGAGATCAAGGAGTGCGGCGCCCTCCCCTTTCTGACCGACTCTTCGACGCTCTACCCGGGCGAGCGCAAGGAGGCCGTCTCGGCACTGGCCTGCGCCATCGAGAACGGCTTCGCCTTCTCCGTCGTGGGCGCGCCGCTCATCATGAGCGACGGTCTCAGGGGGCACACGGCGGTCGACGTGCCGATCGACGGGGAGCTGTTGCAGACGGTCTCCATCGGGGCGGAGATCGTTGAGGCGCACGCCCTGGTGGCGGTGTCGCACTTCAAGTGTCATGAGCTCACCGGCTTTGGCGGGACGCTCAAGAACCTCGGCATGGGGTGCGCGAGCCGCACCGGCAAGATGCAGCAGCACTCGACCGTTGGGCCCAAGGTGGCACAGAGGTTCTGCAACGGCTGCACGGCCTGCCTGAAGTCCTGCGCGCACGCGGCGATCTCCATCATCGAGGGGAAGGCGGAGATCGATCCGGCCCTTTGCGTCGGGTGCAGCCGCTGCATCACCGCATGCCTGCAGAAGGCGATCAACATACAGTGGAACGAGAGCGCCTCCCTGGTCATGAAGAAGATGGCCGAGTACGCCAAGGGAGCGGTGGCCGGCAAAGAGCAGAAGACCCTGTACCTGAACTTCATCACCCAGGTTTCGCCCGCCTGCGACTGTTACGGCCATGCCGACGCGCCGATCGTGAACGACATCGGCATCTGCGCCTCCACCGACCCGGTCGCCCTGGACCAGGCCTGCGCGGACCTGGTGAACAACGCGCGGGGCAACCAGGACACCGCTCTGGCAAGCGGCCACGAACCGGGCGGCGACAAGTTCCGCGGGGTGCACCCCGAGATCGACTGGGAGGTTCAGCTGGAGCACGGCGAAAAGATCGGGCTGGGAAGCAGGGTGTACGAGCTGGTGAGGTTGTAGAACTGGCGGCTTTGGCCAGACGGGGCTGTTATCGGACCGATCGGTCGGATCGGACCGATTGGAAGCCTAAGCTAAACCAACGACAAAGGCCGGCACCGGGTAATCCCGGGCCGGCCTTTGTCGTTGGCGTTGCCTGAAGGCTGCTCCCCTTACTTCAAAAACCCGAACTTCTTCATCCGATACCTGAAGGCGTCGATGCCGAGGTTCAGCTTCTTCGCCGCCTTGGACTGGTTCCAATCGGTCATGTCGAGCGACTGCTTGATCAGCTCGCGCTCCACTTCCTCGATGTCGATCCCCTCGGGCGGCAGCTTGAAGGTGGTCATCGGCACCGTCATCTGGCTCGCCTTCGCCACGATCTCCAGCGGCAGGTTCTCCAACAGCAGGTTCTCGTCGGTCCCCAGGATTATGGCACGCTCGATCACGTTCTTCAGCTCGCGGATGTTGCCCGGCCAGTTGTACTCGACCAGAAGCTTCTCCGCCATGCTGGAGATCCCCTTCATCGGCTTGTTGAACTCCTTGGAGAAGTTGTCCATGAAGTGGTTCACCAGGACGATGATGTCGTCCTTGCGCTCGCGAAGCGCCGGCAGGAAGATCGGGATCACCTGGAGCCGGTAGTAAAGGTCGTTTCGGAAGCTCTTGTCCTCGATCGCCTTTATGAGGTCCTTGTTGGTCGCGGAGATAATCCTCACGTCCACCGGGATCGACTTGGTCCCGCCGATCCTCCGGAAGGTGCGGTCCTCGAGGAAACGCAGGAGTTTCGCCTGCATCCCGATCTCCATGTCCCCGATCTCGTCCAGGAATACGGTGCCGCCGTCGGCCAGCTCGAAAAGCCCTTTCTTGGAGGCCTTGGCGTCGGTGAAGGCGCCCTTCTCGTGGCCGAAGAGCTCGCTCTCCAGGAGGGTGGCCGGCACCGCGGCGCAGTTGATCGCCACGAACGGCTTCTCGGCACGGGCCGACTCGTAGTGGATCCACTTGGCCACCAGCTCCTTGCCGGTCCCGGACTCGCCCTGCACCAGGACGGTGGAGGCGTCGCTCTTGGCCACCTTGGCCATCATCTCCAGCACGTTCTTCATGTGCTTCGAATTGCCGAGGATGGTGGGCGGCCCCTGCTTCTTGTGCTCGCTCCTGAGCTGCACCACCTCGCGGCGCAGATCCGAGGTCTCCAGCGCCTTCCTGATGACGATGGCCATCTCGTCCAGGTTGAACGGCTTGTTGATGTAGTCGTAGGCGCCGTGGCGCATGGTGTTTACCGCGGTCTCCAGCCCGCCCTGTGCGGTCACCATGATCACAAGGATGTCGTCATCGATCTCCTTGAGCCGCTGCAGCACCTCGAGACCGTTGATCCCGGGGAGGTGGTAATCCAAAAGCACCAGGTCCGGCTGCTCCTCGCGGGCCAGCCGGAGCGCATCCTCGCCGGTCCCCGCCGTGCAGACCTCGTACCCCTGTTTCTTAAGGTTCTGCTCCAGGGACCACCGGATCAGGTGCTCGTCGTCCACCACCATAATCTTCGTCTTGCGCATGGCTGCTCCTTCAAGGTGTGATATTTCTCTGAATCGTGGCCTGTCTTTAGGCTGACATGACCAGCTTGCATTCGCCGCCGTCCCCGTAGGCCGGCAGTTCCACCGTAAAGGTGGTCCCTTTGCCGTCCTCGCTCACGACGCTTAGCTGTCCTCCGTGCTGCTCGATCAGCCGATGACTGATGGCGAGCCCGAGGCCCGTACCCTGGGCCTTGGTGGTGAAGAACGGGGTGAAGATCTTTTCCAGGATGTTTTGCGGGATCCCCTGTCCGGTATCGGTGACGTTCACCTGCACCATGTCCTTCTCGTCGCGCTGCACCAGGCGGCTTTGCACGGTGAGCGTGCCGCCGTTTTGCATGGCCTGGACCGCGTTCAGGAACAGGTTCAAAAACACCTGCTGGATGTGCTTGGGGTCCACGTAGACCGGCGGCAGCGCTTCCTCCAGCTCGAGGACCTTCTCGATGTTCTTGCCGCCGCGGTGCTGGGAGGCGAAGACCAGGATCTTCTTGAGCGCCTGGTTCATGTCGGTGCAGGTCGGCTCGGAGATGGTCGGCTTGCCGAAGAAGAGCAGGTCGTTCACCGTCTTGTCCAGCCGGGAGATCTGTTCCAGCACCTCGTTGATGATCCCCACCCGCCCGTCGCCGGGGACGAAGTCGTCCTTGATGACGGTCATGGCGGCCGCGATTCCCGTGAGCGGATTCTTGATCTCGTGGGCGATGCCCGCCGCCATCTCGCCGACGGAAGCCAGGCGGTCGGCGCGCTCCATCTGCTGGAAGTGATAGGTCTCCAGCTCCTTCTTCGCCTTGTCGAGGCGGTCCACCATCGAGTCGAAGCTCACGATGAGCCGCCCGATCTCGTCCTTGCCGTGCGAGACCATGCGGACCGAGAGGTCACCCTTCTCTACCTTGGCCATGTTCTCAGCCACCCGGGAGAGCGGTTTCTTGACGAACTTCAGCATGACCAGGGAAATGGCGAGCGAAAGAAAGCCGATGATGGCGAAGGTGGACATGGCGAACAGCTTGGTGAGCTCCACGATCTTGCTGCGGGTCTCCACCAGCGAGTAGTTGACGTTCAAAAGGCCGATGATCCGGCTCTTGGAACCGTGGCACAGGTTGCACTGCCGGTCGTTGTAGATCGGCTTCACCATGCCGAGCACTTCGCCGTGCCCCGGGAGGTTGAACACCCCTTCGCGCTTGTTGTCCAGGTAGAGTTTGAAGTCGCGCTCGTCCACCGGATGCCCCACCTCGCCGGGCTGCGAGGACTTGAGGATCACGCCGTGCGGATGGAAGATCCTGACGCCGACCAGCTTTTCGTTCTGGCCGACCATCTCGAGGATCACCTGCACGTCTTCGGTGTTGCCGATGCGCATGGAGTTGTAGACGCTGCGCTCGATGGTGTTGAGCAGCAGGTCGCTGCTCTCGCGGGCGGAGTCGATGAGCTGCATCTGCTCGCGGCGCAGGGTCAGAAAGGCGAAGGTGCCGATACCGAAGACCAGCAGGCAGATGGAGAGGACGATGACCCTCGTTGTGAGACTCTTGAATATCAGGGTGCCTCCAGTAAAGGCGGACGTCTGGTTGGAACTGCCGCGACGGCAGGCGGTGCGACGCTACCCCGCATTCCGGGGACTGTTGATTGGTGCAAAGACAGCAAACAGCGACCCGGGGAAAACCCGGGCCACGGTCAGGTGCTATGGAGATCCCGTAGATGTGGGCGACTGTGAGGTCGGCGACTGGGTCGCCGGCGACCCGGTCGTCTTGAGACCGCTGATCCCTCCTCCGGTAGCGCCGGGTTTGGGGTACTTATTACAGATGAACTGCCACTCGCTGTACTTCTTCTTCCCTTCGAAGTCGGCCGGATCGAGATCGAACGGGAAGTTGGCCTGCTTGAGGGGGACCGCCTCGCTGGTGCTGGACACCCCGACGATCCTCTGCGATGCGTCCTTGACCACGGCCCACTCTTTGCCGGTAATCGGGTCGATCAGGTTGGACGGCCTCAAGTAGTGCGCCTTAGCCGCGGTGGCGGTGCCGCTCAAAAGCGTCTTCAGATCTTGAGGCGAGGGGAGTTTCAGGGTTGCAATCCCCCCCGACTGGACTATCCCCGCCGCCGCCGCATCTATCCCCGTTGACGTCGTCTGCCCCGTCGCCGGCGTCGCCGTTTGCGGCACGTAGCCGCTGACGGGAACCGGGAGCTTGTACCAGCGCCGCAGGGCGTCCCGCACCTGGGTGCCGCGGAAGATCAGTTCGACCTCCCGTTCCCGCTGCATCTTCATAGACCAGACCTGTGCACCCTTGGAGAGTATGATCCCCATGAGCACCACCATCACGATAGCCGTGACGTAGGTGAAACCGGCACTGGACCTGAGAGGATGCTGCATCATTTCTTCCTCGAAACGATCTCCCTGCCTGCTTCCACGAGGGTCTCGGCGTTCAGGCCGAAGTACTTCAGGAGTTCCTCGGCCTTGCCGGAGGTGCCGAAACGGTCGTACACGCCGACCCGCTTCATGAGGGTCGGGCACTCCTCGGAGAGGAATTCGGCGACCGCGCCGCCCAAGCCCCCCACTACCGAGTGTTCCTCGGCGGTGACGATGGCGCCGGTCTCCTGTGCAGCCTTCAAGACCAGCTCCTTGTCGAGCGGCTTAATGGTGCCGATGTGGACGACGCGCGCCGAGATACCCTCGGCCTTCAGCTTCTCGGCGGCGATCACCGCCTGGGCGGTCATGAGGCCGGTGGTGATGAAGGTGAGGTCGCTGCCGTCGACCAGCTGGTTCCCCTTGCCGATCTCGAACTTGTGTCCCGCCGGGAAGACGTTGGCAACCTTGTTGCGCCCCAGCCGCACGTAGACCGGTCCCTTGTAGGCGGCGACGGCACGGATGGCGGCCTTGGTCTCCTCGCCGTCGGCCGGTACGATGACCGTCATGTTGGGAATGGCGCGCATGATGGCGATGTCCTCCACCGACTGGTGGCTCCCGCCGTCCTCGCCGACGGTGACCCCGCCGTGGGTGGCGACCACTTTCACGTTGGCCTTCGGGTAGGCGACCGACTGGCGGATCTGCTCCCAGGCGCGGCCGGCCGCGAAGATGGCGAAGGTGGAGAGGAAGGGGATCTTGCCGGTTGCGGCAAGGCCCGCCGCGGTGCCGACCATGTTGGCCTCGGCGATCCCTATGTTGAAGAAGCGCTCCGGGAACTTCTTGGCGAAGACACCGGTCTTGGTCGAGCCGGAGAGGTCGGCGTCCAGCGCCACAATCTTGTCGTTTTCGGCGCCCAGCTCGGCGAGGGTTTCGCCGTAGGCGTCTCTGGTTGCTATCATGATGGGTTCCTTTCCTTAAGAATCGCTCTAGTCGAAGCAGCCCAGGCACTTGAGCGCCTCGGGAAGCTCCTGGTCGTTGGGGGTGACGCCGTGGTAGGCGGCCTTGTTCTCGAAGAGGTGCACGCCCTTGCCCTTCACCGTGGCTGCCACGATGGCGGTCGGAGCGCCCTTGTGCGCCTCGGCGGCGTCCAGTGCGGCGACGATGGCGCCCATGTCGTGCCCGTCGATCTCGATCACGTTCCAGCCGAAGGCGCGGAACTTGTCGGCGATGGGGCCGACGTTCATCACCTTCTCCACGAAGCCGTCGATCTGCAGGCGGTTCGCGTCGATGAGCGCGCAGAGATTGTCGCTCTTGTAGTGGCTGGCGGCCATGGCGGCCTCCCAGATCTGCCCTTCCTGGAGCTCGCCGTCGCCCAGGACCGCGTAGACCCGGTTCGGCTTGCCGTCCAGTTTGAGGCCCAGCGCCATGCCGTTGGCCATGGAAAGACCCTGGCCCAGGCTGCCGGTGCAGACGTCGACACCCGGGGTTCCCTTGCTGTCGGGATGTCCCTGCAGGTGGCTCCCCAGACGCCTGAGCATCATGAGGTCCTCGGACGGGAAGTAGCCGGCCTCGGCGAGGGTGACGTAGAGGGCCGGTGCCGCGTGTCCCTTGGAAAGGACGAAACGGTCGCGCCCTTCCCAGCCGGGCTCCTGCGGGTTGTGGCGCATCTTGTGGAAGTACAGGGCGCAAATCATGTCGATGGCGGAGAGCGATCCCCCGGTGTGACCGGACTGCGACTTGTGCAGCGTCTTCACGATGGCGACGCGCAGACGCCTCGCCTTTTCTTCCAGCTCTGCAATCTTTTCTTTCACGAAGGTTCCTTTCAGGATGGCTTTATTTTTCCTCGCCCGTAATGAGGTAATCGAGTATTACCTCATCCAGGCTCCGTGTGGGTGCGGGGGGTGCCGGAGGGGTGCCGGAGGCGGCCGGGGGTTGGGAGGAGGAGGCGGTGGGGAAGAGCCGGGCGTCGAACTCGCCCGCCTTCAGGCGCCGCATCATATCCTTGTGCTGCTCTTTCATGATCGATTCCACCACCTGCTCCAGCTGCTCCGCCTTGATGATGTCGGCATAGCTGGTCTTCTTGGAGCAGAGGATGGTACCGCCCAGGTAGAGCAGGGTAATGATGTGGGGGTTGGCCAGACCGCTGTCCTCGGTCTGTACATGGAACAACTCCCCTTTGTACCTGATGTTGTGGTTGAATCCGAGCACCATGGCTGTGTCACCTCTACGCCAAATGGCGTACCCTGCGCAAATTAGCACACAGCACCCGGCGTTGCAAGCGAATTGCGAAATTTCCCATGAGAAGCGGGCGGAGCCGAAAACTGTTATTTTGCCAACAGTTTCTTAATGCGCTCCACCGCCTCCATGGCGTCCTTGGCGTAGAGGTCGGCTCCGATCTCGTCGGCGTACTCCTGGGTCACGACGGCGCCCCCTACCATGGTAAAAGTTTTCACCCCTTCCTGCTTGAGCAGGGCGACCACCTTCTCCATCTGGGCCATGGTGGTCGTCATGAGGGCCGACAGCCCCACCGCGTCCACCTTGTGGGCCTGCGCCTCGTAGAGGATGCGGTCGGCCGGGACGTTCTTGCCGAGGTCAATCACCTCGAAGCCGTGGTTTTCCAAAAGCGTGACCAGGATGTTCTTGCCGATGTCGTGGATGTCCCCCTCGACGGTGGCGATCAAGATGCGCCCGAGGTTAGTCAGCCCGCCGCCGGTGAGTTCCTGCTTCAGCCTGGCGAAGGCGGCCTTCATGGTCTCGGCGGAGAGCATCACCTGCGGCAGGAAGAAGGCCCCGCTTTCGAAGCGGCGCCCCACCTCCTCGAGCCCCTTGAGCAGTGCCTCGGTACTGATCTGCATCGGGACGAGCCCCTCGGCGAGCGCCGCCTCGACCAGGGCGACCACGTTTTCCAGGTCGCCGTCGATGACGGCCTGGGCCAGCTTGCCGCGCACCCCTTCGGGTTCGGCGACCGGTGCGGCCTGGGAGGTTTCGGCGACCGCCCCCTTGTAGGCGGCGATGTAGGCGCCGGCGTTGGGGTCGCGTCCCAAAAGCACCATGGCGGAGCGCCAGGCGGCCAGCATGGGCGCCTCCTTCACGTTGACGATGGCGGAGGCAAGCCCCGCCTCCATGGCCATGGCGAAGAAGGTGGAGGAGATGAGCGGACGGGAGGGGAGCCCGAAGGAGATGTTGCTGACGCCGAGCACCGTGTTGAGCCCGAGTCCGCCGGCCACCTGGCGGATCGCCTCGAGCGCCACCAGTGCCCCCTTGGGCTCGGCGCTCACCGTGAGGGTGAGGCAGTCGACCACGAGGTCGCTCCTCTTGATGCCGGCGGTCTCGGCCGCTCCCGCGATCCGGGCGGCGATAGCGGCTCGCCCTTGGGCGTCGGCCGGGATGCCCGCCTCGTCAAGCGTGAGGCAGACCAGGGCGGCGCCGTACTTCTTGGCGAGCGGCAGGATGGCGTCGAGGCTCTTCTTTTCGCCGTTGACCGAGTTGATCAGCACCTTGCCGTCGGCCGCCTTGAGCCCCGCCTCCAGCGCCTCGGGGGAGGAGGAGTCGAGCACCAAAGGCGTCTGCACCGCGCCCTGCACGCAGAAGACCGCGCGCTCCATGGCGGCCGGCTCGTCGATCCCCGGGGTCCCCACGTTCACGTCGAGCAGCGTCGCGCCGAGCGCCGTCTGCTCCATGGCCTCGCGCCGGATGTAGCTCACCTTCCCTTCCCTGAGTTCCTGCGAATAGAGCTTCTTGCCGGTCGGGTTGATCCGCTCGCCGATCAGCGCGGTGGGATGGGAGGCGCCGATGGCGGCGAAGGAGCCGCGGCTGGAGACCCAGGTGGTGCCGTCGGCTACGGGCGAAATGAACTGGCGCTGGCGGCCGGCGAGCGCCTTCTGCATGGCGGCTATGTGGGCCGGCGTGGTGCCGCAGCAGCCGCCGATGACCCTGATGCCAAGCTCGATCAGGCGGTCGTGATAGGATGCCATCTCCTCGGGCGTGCCGGGGAAGATCGTCTTGCCGTCCTTCAGGACCGGCAGGCCGGCGTTGGCCTGGCAGATGAGCGGCAGCGAGGTCACCCGGCGCATGGCGCGCAGGATGTCGTACATGCCGTCCACGCCGAGGCCGCAGTTGGACCCGACGACGTCGGCGCCCACCGCCTCCAGCGTGATGGCGGCAGCCTCGGGAGGAGAGCCGAGGACGCTTCTTCCCTTCTCCTCGAAGGTGAGCATGGCCATGACGGGGATGTCGGCGGAGATTTCGCGGATGGCGATCACCGCCGCCCGGATCTCCTTGATGTCGAGGAAGGTCTCCAAGGTGATGAGATCGCAGCCTCCTTCGATGAGTGCGGCGGCCTGCTCGCGGAAGATGGCGGTCATCTCGTCGAAGGAGACGTCGCCCACCGGCTCGACGAAGCGTCCGGTGGGGCCGATGGAGCCGGCCACGTAGGCGACGTCGCCGGCCACCTGGCGGGCGATCTCCACGGCCTTCTTGTTGATCTCTGCGACGCGGTCGGCAAGGCCGTAATGGGAGAGTTTTTCGGAGGTTCCGCCAAAGGTGTTGGTGACGATGATGTCGGCGCCGGCCTCGAGGTAGGCGGCGTGCACGCCGGCGACGATCTCGGGGGCCGTCAGGTTGAGCTCCTCCGGGGACTGCCCGGCCTTGAGCCCGCGTTCCTGCAACATGGTCCCCATGGCGCCGTCCAGAATCAGCACCCGCTCCTTAATCGCCTGCAAAAACGGCATCTTCATGAAACCTCCTGTGTGTCATAGTAAAGGCGCGACGCGTGAGCCCGGCTACCGCATCGCCCTACGGAGAGGGACGGGATGAGGGAGCCTGAAGGCACCGCTAGCTGATTGTCAACCAGGCCAGCTCCCTGCGCCCTCGCGAAGCGGGCCGAGGATGAGGGGCCTGAAACTGCCGCCAACTTGAACCAAGCCTGAGCCCCGTGCCCGAAGGGCAAGGGTCGGGGTGAGGGCTCCGGTTCACGGTGGCTGTCAAATTTGTGCATATGGGGATAAACCGGCTCATTGCCGAGGCGGGAGAAATGGCTTAGCCGGCGACGCCCTCACCCCTGTCCCTCTCCCGAAGGGCGAGGGGCGCTCAGGCCTCGTCACTCGTCACGGTTTTCGCTCGCGCTTTTCGAGAGCAAAGTCCGGGGCCAGCGGCGCCCGCACGTCGAGGTGCCCCTTGAGCGTTTCCGGGGCCACGCCGTTCACCAGGATCTGCACCGCTTTCACCTGGGGGAAGTTGGCGGTCACCGTGTCGACGATGGAATACGCGGCGACCATCTCGGCAGAACTCCCCTCGG
>Ga0208789_1001365_pt1 | contig 14028 bp, 12 predicted proteins | sample Methanotroph_Enr_FD_187368 | JGI IMG/M metagenome (GOLD analysis project Ga0208789, IMG submission 187368) | Enriched soil microbial communities from Old Woman Creek wetland in Ohio, USA - Methanotroph_Enrichment_5 (SPAdes) (version 2) | ecosystem: Environmental > Terrestrial > Soil > Wetlands...
CCGATCCGCTGGCGGATGGGAGAGTAGGCCGCCGCCAACTTAAACGGGCCCGGATTCTTAATTGAGTCCGGGCCTTTTTTTTTATGCGAATCGAAGATCAGCGAAGCTAATTTCACGAATTTCCGTAGAGCAGAACAATCCTTGCAGTGCTACTGGCAACTGGCAACTGGCTACTGGCAATTAGCAACTGGCAAACAGCCAGCTGCAATCTTGTTTTTGGTTGAATATTAAGATTTTATGATGATTTTGCGCAAAAAAAATGAATTAATTAATTGTGTTTATGAATTGCCACACCAAATCCTGCATGCGATTAACAACAGTGGTTGCCGGTGAAACTATGTGTCTTATATGTTTATGTGGCAAAAAAGACTTTTGGGAGCAGACTCAATTTTCAAATTATTAAATTGTGGAATTGTCTATCTTTGCTCCCTATGAGTATTCTGTTAAAACTTCTGCTTCTTATTGCCATTTGCCTTGCATATGGTTCAACCTATTCCCAAAACAGGAATGTTAGTTCCAACTCGTCAGGACAAGACAGGGGACAGCAGAACTATGCTCCGGGGAAAAAGGGTGCAGCCGCGAAAAAAGACACAATTGTGTTTAAAATGAAGGTTTATCAGTTTCAAAATGGATACTCCCAACTGGGTAATGCCCGTCTCGATACAGTGTTGTCTGATTATGAGATCTATAATCCCCTTTTGAAAAAAACTCTAACTGCACAAACACTTGGAAATCTGGGTGCTTCAGCTCAAAGCAACAGCTATTTTGACCGGTATTCAGAACCGGATGAGTTTTTATTTCTTCGGAATTATAAAGATTACGGGAAATGGCAAAAGGATATCCATTTTTACAACACGACCAAACCCTTCACATTACTCGAATACGGACAATGGTTCAGCAATAGACCCAAAGGGGAGTCATGGCTAAAGGTACTCCATACCCAGAATATTAATCCGTCACTGAATTGGGGATTTTCTTACGGTTCCATCTCTTCGCAGGGAAAATACCTGAACCAGGAGGCCAAAGACAATAACCTTAGCTTTTTTACGAGTTATAATATAGACAGGTACGACCTATGGTTCACAATCGGGAAAAATAAGTTTAAAAACCAGGAGAACGGCGGACTCATCTTTCCTACCGATATTCAAAATCCTGATTTAAAACCTGAAAATCTCCCGGTATGGTTTGATGGAACATCTGCCGAATCTAAAAACTCTTTTGGTGTGCTTGCCCACCAGTATAAATTTGGTAAATGGATTAAGCAGCAAGATAAAAAAGAAACATTTCAGAAATTTATCACCCGTTTTGCCTTAATGCATACACTTGAATTTACCGAAAATTCGCGATTTTTTGTGGAGGTTGAACCCAACCCTTCATTCGATTATTCCGATTCAAAGGATAATGTTTATTCTTCACGCGGTAAAGTTTATTTTTATGGTAACGAACACATCCCTAATATTAAAGGGACTACGGGAACTACTGCGTTGCCCTCGACGCAGGATAAATCTGGAATGAAACGTGTTACCAATATGTTTTATATCAAAGCCGTAGAGGCCCCTGACCGAAAATATACTTTTGGTAAGCAGGCTTATATCGGGAATGACTTAATTAATGTTTACTTCCCGCGTGAACAATTAATTTATACTCCTGGGATTATGCAACCTCCTCTTGGACTCACCCAGTCCGATAAAATGACCAATACATTTGTTGGTGGTTCAATCTTCAGGACAGAAGGAAAATTCTGGAATTATAATGTCTCAGGAAGGTACTATATTCAGGGATACCGCTTTGCCGATTTTGACCTCTCAGGGCAAATTGAAAAACCAATCAGAACTTCGAGGGATACTTCGTTTTTTAAAATCAACGCAAGTATGACAAACACTACCCCCGACTATTTGTATAACCACTTCTATTCCAATCATTTTAAATGGCAGAATGATTTTAATAAAACCTATGAGTTGAAGTTGGGAGCTGTTTATGATAATCCTTTCAGAAAGTTTAAAGCGGGATTTAAATACTCATTTATAACCAACTATCTTTATTGGAACGAGGCGTCAATGCCGGCCCAGGCGGGCTCTGAATTTTCTGTAGTTCAGGCTTTTCTGAAAAAAGACTTTAAATTAGGCGGATTACATATCCTGAATTCGGTGCAATTTCAAAAATCGACTACCGAAATATACCTGCATGTTCCGCAAATCTCGACCCGGAATACCATTTTCATAGAAGGAATACTTTCAAAAGTACTCACTTTTAACCTGGGGGTTGATTTGCACTATGATACCAAATATTATGCCGACTATTATAGCCCTGCACTTGGTATGTTTTATGTTCAGGGCAAAGAGAAAATAGGCGATTATCCGTGGCTTGATGCGTTTGTCAACCTGAAAATAAAGCGGACACGCTTCTATGTGAAATACTCAAATATGGGAACCATGATTACCAGGAGCGGTTACTATACAACTCCGGGTTATGCAGCCCAGGTTGCCGCTGCTTCATTCGGGTTATCCTGGACTTTTTACGATTAGGAAAAGGACGCAGGAGCTATTTTAGGATGAAGGGATTAAGGTGATGGGCGAAATATAATTCAGAACATTGAATTATGATTTGTAGATTTCATTAAATTCAGAAATAACCATGGCGGTTGCACCCCATATAAATGACGTGCCGGCATAAAACCCCGGTACCTCGAAGATGCCATGAATCGTGGTAACCTTTTGAACCTGAAATGCAGCATGATGAAGTAATTTTTCTACCGGAATTATAATCAGATCTTCAACTTCGTGATTGTCAATTTTAAAATCGGGCATTGTTTCAGTCCAGCCTAGAAACGGATTGATTGTAAAATTGCTAACCTGTACGTATAACGGTGTAAGTGCTCCTATAATTTCGATCTTGTTGGCGTCAGTTCCTATTTCCTCATAAGATTCGCGGAGTGCAGTCTGCATCAGGTCCTTATCCGCAGGCTCAAATCTCCCGCCCGGGAAAGCTATCTGTCCGCTGTGATTTCGCATCGTTGCAGGTCGCCGGATCAAACAGGTATTGATCTTTCCATGATCAGGGAAGAGCAGCATCAATACACTACTTTGTAATATTGTGCTTTTGTCACCTGTCGGATACAGTTCGCGCCCTGGAGGCAGTAACAGACGATGTGCCTTTTCACCTGGCAACTCTCTTTTAAGGGCTTCTTTTAAGCGGGCCTTCATAGCTGTTGATTCAGAAGGTAACACTTTGATTTAATCGTATTTATGCTAGTTTTCGCCCTCGTCATGGCGGTATTTTATATCTCTGACGTTTAGTTGCATATATGTTTTGCCGCGATATTCATTTTCAGTCACGGTGTAACAAATATCGAATGGAAGTGATTTTTGAATCATCTCCATATGTTCCGATTGCGAAAAAGCGATTCCGGAAAAGACCGCAGATGAGCGATTGGCCTCCATCAGGTCAAGTTTAAGATGCTCATTGTTTTTGCCAACCAACCGGCTCGTTCCATAATCAAAAACATTTTCGGTCAGAAAGGTTGGCATCATATTGTGCGGTCCGTAGGGCTCAAACTGATTGAGCAATCTTAAAAATTTCGAGGAGAGGTCAGATAAAGAGATTTTTGCATCAATCTCAATGGTTTGTTTTAGCTGATCCTCTGATATCGAATTTCTTACAACCTGTTCGAACCTTCGGGAAAACTCTGCTACATTCTCAAGTTTCATTGAGAGACCGGCAGCATACATGTGTCCGCCATACGATTCGAGTAAATCGGCGCAGGCACTAATTGCTTCATAGAGATCAAATTCACCGACAGACCTTGCCGAGCCGGTGGCAAGTCCGTTTGATTCGGTCAAAACTACCGTAGGCCTGTAATAATATTCGGTTAGTCTCGAGGCTACAATGCCAACAACCCCTTTGTGCCAGTCGCGGTTGTATATAACTGTTGATACACGACCCTGGTAGAATTGGCTTTTTTCAATGATCTCCAGGGCTTCCTGTGTAATGTCGCGATCGAGCGTTTTTCTGATTTCATTGTATGAATTGATCTCGATTCCAAGATCCTCCAACTCCTGGGCATCTTCTGCCAACAGGATCGCAACCGATTTTTTACCGTGTTCTATTCTTCCCGAAGCATTTAATCTCGGCCCGATTTTAAATACAATATCGTTGATTTTTATTTCGCCGGTCATACCGGCATATTTAATAATTGTCTTGAGTCCTGTTGAAGGATTGGAATTCAATTTTTGTAACCCGAAATAGGCCAGTACGCGGTTTTCGCCGGTTAAGGGAACGATATCAGAGGCAATACTCACAACCACCAGATCAAGAAGCTCGAAAGCAACCTCTTCCGGGATTCCCTGATTTATACAATATGCCTGAATGAGTTTGAAGCCAACGCCACAACCTGAAAGATCTTTGAACGGATAGTTACAATTGGGCTGCTTGGGATCGAGAACTGCTACAGCCTCGGGTATTTTTTCGGCGGCATTATGATGATCGCAGATGATAAAATCGATTCCCAACTCATTGGCGTAAGCTATCTTATCTACTGCCTTAATACCGCAATCGAGTGCTATAATCAGCGAGAATTTGTTTTGGGCGGCATATTCGATGCTTAGTCGTGAAATTCCGTATCCCTCCATATAGCGGTCAGGGATGTAATAATCCATATTGGTGAGCCTGCTTCTTAAAAATGAGTACATTAGCGCCACAGAGGTTGTGCCGTCGACATCATAATCGCCGTAAACCATCACTTTTTCATCGTTATCTATCGCTTTTTTGATTCGGGCAACCGCCTTATCCATATCTTTCATCAGAAACGGATCATGGAGATCCGTAAGCCTTGGACGAAAAAATGAACGGGCTTCGGAAAATGTCTTAATACCCCGCTGTATTAGCAAGTTGGCTATCGCCATGTCTACATTCAAGGCTGCAGACAAGTGCTTAAGGTCGTTAATTTCAGCAGGTTTTTTTATTCTCCACGATTTTTGCATAAAAATTTCTTGTTCGGGCTTCTATTCTCAATATTTCTCCAAATATACTAAAAAGTAAGCATTCCCAAAACGATATCTTTTTGTACCTTTGCGATTAATATTCGAAAAACAGAAGGTAAATATTTGAAATGAGCAATATAGAATTAAGTGAGCAGGAACTTATCCGCCGGAGTTCATTACAAAAGATCCGAGATCTGGGAATTAATCCCTATCCGGCTGATGAATTCAAAACCAACGTTACCGCGAATCAGATACTCACTACTTTCAATCCCGATATTCCAAATCTTCAGGAGGTTATTTTTGCCGGAAGGCTGATGAGCCAGCGCATTATGGGTAAGGCTTCGTTCGGAGAACTTCAGGACGAGACCGGCAGGATTCAGATTTATGTCAGTCGCGATGAAATCTGCCCTGGTGAGGATAAAACTTTTTATAATGAGGTATTTAAGAAACTACTTGACATTGGGGATATCCTTGGTGTGAAAGGATATGTTTTTATTACCCAGATGGGCGAAACCACAATTCATGTCCGTGAGTTTGTGTTGTTAAGCAAATCAATCAGGCCCTTACCTGTCGTGAAGGAAAAAGAAGGTAAAACATTCGATGCTTTTACTGATCCTGAACAGCGTTATCGCCAACGGTATCTTGACCTGATTGTCAATCCTCACGTTAAAGAGGTTTTTCTTAAAAGGACGAAGATAATTAATCAGATGCGTGAAATGTTTAATGAGCGAGGTTATATAGAGGTTGAAACCCCTATTTTACAGCCTATCCCGGGGGGAGCAGCCGCCCGCCCGTTCATTACGCATCACAATGCACTCAATATGCCACTCTACCTTCGTGTCGCTAACGAATTGTATTTAAAGCGTTTGATAGTTGGCGGTTTCGAGGGGGTTTACGAATTTTCGAAAGATTTCCGCAACGAGGGGATGGATCGCACCCATAACCCCGAATTTACAGTGATGGAGATCTATGTGGCCTACAAGGATTACAACTGGATGATGGATTTTACGGAAGAGATGATTGAACGTGTTGCGCTGGCGCTTCATGGCAAAACCTCAATTCCTGTTGGCGATAAGGAGATTGATTTCAAGCGTCCTTATAAACGGATTACAATGTTCGACTCCATTAAAGAGCATACAGGTATCGATATTTCGGAGATGGACGAGCGTGCACTTCGCGAAGTATGCCTCAAACTTGGTGTGGAGTGTGATAGCACAATGGGGAAGGGGAAGATGATTGATGAGATTTTTGGCGAAAAATGCGAAGGGAATTATATTCAGCCCACATTTGTCACCGATTATCCTGTCGAGATGTCGCCGCTTTGTAAAAAGCACCGGAACAATCCCGAACTTACTGAACGATTCGAACTGATGGTGAACGGGAAAGAGCTTTGTAATGCCTATTCAGAGCTAAACGACCCGATTGACCAGCTTGAACGTTTCCAGGAACAGCTTCGGCTGTCTGAAAAAGGTGACATTGAGGCAATGTTTATCGATATGGATTTTGTACGCGCCCTTGAATACGGGATGCCTCCCACATCAGGGATGGGAATCGGGATCGATCGTCTTGCCATGTTGATGACCAATTCAGTATCGATTCAGGATGTCCTTCTCTTTCCTCAGATGAAGCCTGAAAAAAGAGCCGAAGAAGATCCTGCTGAAAAATATCTTGAGTTGGGAATTCCATCCGAATGGGTTGAAGTCCTGATGAAGATGGGGTATAAAAAAGTATCCCAGCTAAAAGAAGTGAAACCGGGTAAATTATTTAACGATTTATGCGGGTTCAATAAAAAAAACCAGCTTGGGTTATCAAACCCTGCCGCGAATGAAGTTTCAAATTGGTTAAATTAATTTGTCAGTAAAATGACTGAAATTAACGAGAAAAGCCGGGTAGCAATTATCGGTAGCGGAAGTTGGGCCACTGCGCTTGCCAAGATACTGATCTATAATTTGCCTGAGTTAAATTGGTTCATCCGCAAAGAGGAGAATATTGAACTTTTTAAGAAGTTCAGGCATAATCCCAATTACCTGCGGTCGGTGGAGTTTGATATGTCTAGAATTAATTTCTATACCGACATAAATAAAATAGTCGAAGATTCTGATATTCTTGTCTTTGTTACCCCGTCTGCATTTCTTAAAGATACCCTTAAACACCTTAAAATAGATTTTGGGGAACGTTATGTCATTTCTGCTATCAAAGGGATCATCCCCGACGATAACCTCGTGGTTGGCGAATTCTTTCACGAGTTTTATGATGTCCCTTTCGATCAGTTCGGTGTCATTGCCGGGCCCTGTCATGCCGAAGAGGTTGCGCGTGACCTGCTATCGTACCTCACAATTGCAAGTCCCGATGTTAAGCGGGCAAGGCAATTTGCAATGCTCCTGGAGAGTCCTTCGATACGCACGCATATTTCAGATGATATTTGGGGCACGGAGTATTCTGCAGTTTTAAAAAACATTATGGCAATTGCTGCAGGAATTTCGCATAGCCTTCGTTATGGCGATAATTTCCAGGCAGTACTGATGTCTAATGCAATCCAGGAGATTAAAAGGTTTGTGGATACGGTCCATCCCATCACGCGTGATATCAAATCTTCAGCTTACCTGGGCGACCTTCTTGTTACCGGGTATTCCCAGTTTTCGCGTAATCGTGCCTTCGGAACAATGATCGGTAAAGGTTATACTGTCCGGTCAGCGATGCTTGAAATGGATATGATCGCTGAGGGTTATTACGCTACAAAATGTATTAAAGAGCTTAATTTACAGCACCATATTAATATGCCAATTACCGATTCGGTATATAATATTATTTACGAAAACATCTCACCAGCCATTGAGATCCGTTTATTAACAGAACATCTGCGTTAAATTATATTTTATCTTTATGACAAATATTTCTTTGCAACTGGAAAAAGTATACGATTTCGTTTCACAGGAAGAGATTGTAGCTTACAAGAAAATTGCGGAACAACAAAATGTTGCACTGCGTGAAAAAACCGGGAAAGGGAACGATTTCCTTGGATGGGTCGATCTTCCATCTTCTATTTCAGAAACCACGCTTGCTGAGGTTGAAAAAGTGGCACTGAAGCTGCAATCAAAACACCTCGAAGTATTCGTAGTGATCGGCATTGGCGGTTCTTACCTTGGAAGTAAAGCCGTTATCGATGCCTTATCCGATTCATTTTCTCAAATTAAGGGAAGTTTCGAATCACCGATTGTCCTTTTTGCCGGGCAGAATATCAGCGAGGATTATCTTTTCGAATTGCGTGATTTGCTCGATTCGAAAGAATGGGCTTGTGCCATTATTTCAAAATCAGGAACAACTACCGAACCTGCTCTTGCTTTCCGTTTGCTGAAACAGGACCTTGAAGATAAATATGGTGTTGAAGAAGCACGCAAAAGGATTATCGCCATCACTGATGCTGAGCGGGGTGCCCTGTGTACCCTTGCTAACGAAGAGGGTTATAAAACATTTGTAATTCCTGATGATATTGGTGGCCGCTATTCCGTTTTAACACCAGTCGGTCTGATTGCTATTGCCATTGCCGGATTCAATGTCCGCGAATTGGTTAGCGGAGCCAAATCGATGGAGATCGCCTGCGGAGTTAATGTCCCCTTTGAAGAAAATATTGCCGCTCAATACGCCGCTGCCAGGAATGCTCTCTACAAAAAGGGGAAGAAAGTGGAGATTATGGTGAACTTTAACCCTAAATTACACTTCTTTGCCGAATGGTGGAAACAACTTTACGGCGAAAGTGAAGGGAAAGAGTCAAAAGGGATTTTCCCGGCCAGTGTTGACTTTTCGAGCGATTTGCATTCGATGGGTCAATATATCCAGGAAGGGGAACGCATTTTATTCGAAACTGTACTTTCTGTTGAAAATGTGGATAACGAAGTGCTGGTTCCTGAAGATAAAGCCGATCTTGATAAACTCAATTTCCTTGCCGGAAAAAGGGTTGACTACATCAATAAAATGGCTGAACTCGGAACTTCAATTGCCCATGTTGACGGAGGCGTTCCAAATATCAAAATTAACATCCCACAGTTGAACGAGTATTATCTTGGACAATTGATTTATTTCTTCGAAATTGCTTGTGGAATTAGTGGATACATCCTGGGAGTCAATCCATTTGATCAGCCTGGAGTTGAAGCTTACAAAAAGAATATGTTTGCCCTGCTCGAAAAACCGGGCTTCGAAAAGGAAACTGCTGCGATTAAAGCTCGCTTATAATTGCGGTTTTCAGATATTTTAATTTTGACAAAGAGGCTGTTCCGATCTTGATCGGGATGGCCTTTGTGTGTTTTAATACCTTTGCAGGGGAAAGGCATCAGTATTGAACTTCCAGGATAATTTGAATACAACTATCTGCCCGTGAAGAGTTGCCAGCTGCCAGTTGCTCAAATTTTATACACCCGCCAAACATCAAAAAAACCCGGATGATTCTGTATCTTAGTGACCTCGGAAATCCGGCTTTAAATGATCGGTGAGACGAAGAGCGGGAAGTTCTTTGTGAAGGAGACCGGGGGAGGAAAATTCTGCTTCCGGGTTAGTAATGGTGAGAAATAATCTAAGTTATATGAATACATTCGCAATGCGTTATATTTTTATCTTGTTGATTAGTAGTCTTTTATTTTCCTGTAATTTCAATCAGACAAAAAAACCTGATGTCAGTACCCGCGTCCAAAACGACTCAGCTGTTGACACGGCTAAAGTGGCAAAGATGAAGTTAACCAATCCAATCGAATATCGCATTGTGCTCGATAAACTCGACCAGGGTGATCTAACTTCGCTCGATGTGGCCGGTACCCTCTTTAAAAATTGTGTTACCGATACCGTTACCCTTGATTCGATGTTTGTTGTTTTAAACGATTTCTATAACAGTGTGGCCGGAAATTATCTTGAAAATAATGAAAGCGCCAATGCAACACTCGAAAAGTCACCTTCAGCCGCGGCAATTAATCAATTGAAATCGAGTCTCGCTTCATACGGAATTCTGCTTAGCTCATCGGAGGGTACATTTTATCTTGAACCTCAAACAGAATTTTTATTGAAAAATTTTGGAGAGCGGATTTCTCCGGCATATCGCGAATACCTTACCATTGGAAGTAAAGAACAGCAGAACCGGTTTGCAGAAGACGGTAAAATTCTAATCCCTTCAGATTCGCTTACCTCCCGAATTATGACCTGGGAAAAATTTATGGCGCGATATCCCGATTTTATTGCAATCAAGATGGCTCAGGATCAATATGCTCAGTATCTTGGCGCTTTTCTTTCCGGTATGGACAATTCGAAAATATTCAATACAGAAACTAACCGGTTGAACGACAGTTCTAAGTCGTCTTTTGAAACATTTGTTTTGAAAAATCCTGAAAGTAAGAGTACAGAAACGGTAAAAGCGTACCTCGATTTGCTAAAGTCGACCAATTTCAATTATACTGATAAGGTGGATTCATTTCTGCTTGAAAATGTATACCGTTGATTCGCCGGTACGCTTGTTTATTATTTTAAAAAATAAAATCAATATATCATGGAACAAAAATCTTCGTCTCCCGAAAAGGCTACACCAAAACAGATTCAGCTCGACGTTAAGGAGAATTCCGAATTGCTGAAGTTTTTAATTGATCAGCTCAAAGGGAAAAGCAGAACAACAGTTAAAGCATTACTGGCTCACAGGCAAGTGTCTGTCGATCATCATACCATTACACAGTTTGACTATCCTGTTTTATCCGGGCAACAGGTGACCATAACCTATGGGAAGATTCCTGAAGAGATCAAATACAAGGGCTTAAGAATCCTTTTTGAAGATCCGTATATTATTGTTATTGAGAAGGAAGCAGGAATGCTCTCCATCGCAACTGCAAAAGAGAAATTACTGACGACTTATAGTATTCTGAGCGGACACGTGAAACGTGAGAATCCGAACAACCGCATCTTTGTTGTTCACCGGCTCGACCGCGATACATCCGGAATAATGATGTTTGCCAAGAGTGAAGAGGTGCAGTCGGCAATGCAGCGGGCCTGGCAGGAAGCCGTAATTGAGCGGACCTACGTGGCAGTTGTGGAAGGTGTTGTTGAAAATGACGAGGGAACGATCCGTTCTTTCCTGAAGGAGAACAAGGCATTGGTCATGTATTCAACAAAAGTACCTGGAGAAGGTGATGAGGCGATTACCCATTACAAAGTTCTTCGCCGGGGTGATGCAATCACGCTGGTCGAGCTAAAACTGGAGACAGGCCGGAAAAACCAGATCAGGGTTCATATGAAAGATATTGGACACCCTGTCGTAGGTGATAAAAAATATGGTGCGAAACTCAATCTTATCGGGCGGACTTGCCTTCATGCAAGAGTACTTGCTTTTATCCACCCGGTAAATGGCACCGAGGTACGCTATGAGACCCCTGTTCCCGGTAGGTTTATGTCGGTCTTTGCACGACATGCCAAAATCGGGGATAGTGTGGACGAAAGAAGGGATTTATAAAATGTTGATTAATGAAAATTCAGAAATTCTGTTTGACTATAGCAATACTGGCCTATACAACCTTCTGCTTCGCTCAAAGTGTCGATTCTGTAAGCATCGTGAGAAAATCATCAAACCTGGTGTTATCATACAATAGCTCCCTGATTTATCCGGGTGCCAGGATGGGAGTTGAATTCCCGGTAAAAACGATTTACATTACATCAATAAATCGTTCAGGAAAGAGAAGAGATTTTACGAAAGACCGTTTTGTAACTTCCAATATAAGTTGGTATCATCATCCTGCCTATCATGACAATCTTTATTTTACAGCAGGTTGGACAATGAGACGAACAAAGGCCAAAGGTTTTTTTACCGAATTTTCGCCTGAGGTTGGGATAAGCCGGACTTTTACCGGTGGTACAACCTACCAGGTTGATAACAACGGGAATGTTACAAGAAAGAGGCTTGCTGGTTATTATTACGCCCTGATTTCTGTTGGCGGGGGCATCGGGTATGATTTTTCTAAAACAAGGCAGAAACCATTCTTAATCTTTTCCAAATTCAATATATTGATGATGTTCCCATATAACAGCACAATTTATTTGCGGCCTGCAATTGAAATTGGTTTGATTTATAAACCGTCAAATTTTCTTTCTTTTAATGTTAAATCTAAGTGTTTAAATAAATGAGTCGCTTAATCACCGCCATATTTATTTTTCTTGTCCTGAATTCATGCCAGAAAGAGAATATAACTGTTGGAACAAATGTTACCGAAACATTTTACCTTGACAATAACGGAGCGTCAATGCGGATATTGGTTGAAGGGAATACTTCAGGTAAAACATTCCTGATTTTTGTTCATGGCGGCCCTGGTACTGGTTCCTATTTTTATAATACTGATTATATCAGCCAAAACATTGAAAATAAATATGCTGCGGTTTACTGGGATCAAAGAAACGCGGGTGCCTCACAGGGAAATTCAAATGGTGATGATCTGAATCTGCCCCGGATGACAGATGACCTGAAAAAAGTCATCCAGCTTATAAAATACCGGTACGGAGATGATGCCGGCATTTTTATTTTGGGTCATAGTTTTGGAGGTCTTTTAACGGCTTCATTTATGACGACAGGTGATAATCAGTCATTAGTCAAAGGATGGATTTTTGCTGACGGCAGTCATAACTATCCATTAAATGATTCTTTGACAAGGCAAAAGCTGCTCTCTGTTGGACAAAAACAAATTGATCTGAATAAAAATACAGATAAATGGAAGGCTATTATTGAGTATTGCAATCTCCATACGGGTAATTTCACCTTTGAAGAATCCAACCAATTGTACAGCTATGCAACTGATGCAGAAACTTATTTTGAAAAAGTGGAAAAAATTAACCTTTCGACGCTGCTCAGCGAAGATCCTGTAAAATTTGACTGGCCGATTACCTCTATTTTATTCAACCTGAACTATTCATCGAATGCAAATTTTAACCGGGATTTGGCGAATACTGAATTTTCATCCAGGCTTGGCATCGTAACAACACCGACCTTATTACTTTACGGGAAATATGATTTTATTTGTCCGGGCGGTTTAGAAGAAGATGTTTATAACAGGATAAATACAAAGGATAAAAAATTAGCAACATCGCCCATCAGCGGGCATAATATCATGTGGCAGGATGAATCCTTCTTTTGTAAAGAAGTCAATGCGTTTATTGAGCAATATAAATAGAGGGGAAACAATTTATCCGACAACTTTTTAACCCCTTATTTGTTCTTTTTATTAGCTTAATATAAATAATTTAAAACATTTGAGTATGAAGAAAAACATGGGTACGGTCGATAAAACGATCCGCGTTATTATTGCTGCTGTTATAGCATTACTTTATTATTTAGGAGTTATTAGTGGAACACTGGCAATTATCCTGATGATTTTTGCCATCATCTTTATCGTTACAAGCCTTATAAGTTTTTGCCCACTTTATACACTTTTTGGAATTAATACCAGAAAAAACGAGTAAACGGAATTTGATGAATGTTAAAGTCTGGTTGAATGTTGAAAAGTGGAAAGATAAGACTTATATTTGGCTAAGGCCCTTTTAATCATTTAGTTGAATTGCCACGGCCTTAAGGCCGTGGCAATTGATATTTATACAAATATGGGGCTTTAGCCCAAATTTCTTGCTTTCCGAGGTGGATGCAATCTTTCAACTTTATCATCTTGTTGGAAGTAAATAGTTCCAACTTCAAATTAAACAGGTAAACCGTAATTAATTTCATTTACTACCCGCTTTTCGAGCAATACTACATTTTCGACATGGTGCGTATGCGGAAACATATCAACGGGTTGAACTTTGGTCACCTCGTAATTGTGACTGAGCAAACCGATGTCGCGTGCCTGGGTGGCCGGATTGCAGCTTACATAAACAATACGTTCAGGTGCAGCAAATAGAATTGCATTGATCACATCTTCGTGCATACCTGCCCGTGGTGGATCGGTAATGATCACATCGGGATGACCATGTTCTGCAATAAAATCATTCGTGAGAATATCTTTCATATCGCCGGCAAAAAAGCTGGTATTTGCGATATTATTAT
>Ga0208789_1001366_pt1 | contig 14025 bp, 7 predicted proteins | sample Methanotroph_Enr_FD_187368 | JGI IMG/M metagenome (GOLD analysis project Ga0208789, IMG submission 187368) | Enriched soil microbial communities from Old Woman Creek wetland in Ohio, USA - Methanotroph_Enrichment_5 (SPAdes) (version 2) | ecosystem: Environmental > Terrestrial > Soil > Wetlands...
CTTGTCAAAGCAGCGGGCGTGCGCGGGCGTGAATCGAAAAAGGCCTGCAAATCCGCAAGGGGCCAGGCAGCAGTTTTATCGCTGCCGGCTCTGTCGAAAATGGACGAGAAAATCTTTACTCAAAGAATGGTGTTCGTTGAAGATCTTCCGGAGAAGGCCATCAGCGGGAATTTTCGGCACTACCTTGCGTGATTTGCGGCCTTTTTTGAGGGCGGGGGGATAGCTTTGCTTTGACTAGAATTTTGGCTCAACCTTTTGTTCATGCAAAAGGTTGAAGGGAAAGAAAAAATAATTGTAGCCGGGATGCAGTGCTGTTGGCTCGAAGTTAGAAAAAGAAGAGGTGTCCTTTGAAGACAACACAGGTTTCAGGTTTCCGGCATGATCCTTCTTAGGTCTTATTTCGTTGTTGATTGGAGGTGCCAAATTGGCTCCTCCAATTAGGGTTGCAATTCTTGCAAACAATGAAATTTCAATGTCAAAAGTAATATACAAAATCTGTAGAAATTATCGCTTCCGTTTGAAGTCCTAAAAGTTTAAAACGGATACCCAATCGCAACATTCAAAATCAGGTTATCCCTTCGCCATGAATTATTGCCAAAACTTATCTGGTCAAATACCCACCTGTTGTTTGGCTCAAGCCACGGCTTTCTTAGGGGTGTGGCAAAATCGAACCGTAAAATAAAAAAGGAAACATCGATTCTTAATCCGAAACCTGCGCCAACAGCCAGCTCATTAACGAACCCTGAAAAGGTGAACGGACTCCCGAGATTGGCAGGATTTGATTTCAGCAACCACACATTTCCGGCATCGGCAAAAAAAGCGCCTTTCAGGAAACGATAAATGGTAAAGCGATACTCAGCATTCAGTTCTGCTTTTACATCGCCGCCTAATTGTAAAAATCCGTTATTTGCCGCTTCCTGATGATAGGTGCCGGGTCCAACGGAATTAATATGAAACGCGCGGATACTGTTTGGCCCGCCACTGAAAAACTGTTTGGTATAAGGCAAGGTCGAAGAATTCCCGTAAGGGATAGCCACGCCTGTAAAAACCCTCATCGCGATTAAACTTTTACTGCCAAGATGGAAGTAACCCCGGCCATCCAGACTTAAACTGGCGTATTGTGAATACACAGAACCAATGACTTTTAAGGGATCATCCGATGAGACTTTTTTTCCGGCAATTATTTTTGCTAAAGAAAAAGCATTTCCTGCAACTTCTGTGGTCGCACGAAAATAGTATTGCATCTTTTTTAGCGGGATCACTTGTTCATTATACGTATACGAATAACTGCCCCCGGCGATAAATTGCTCTTCATAACTTTTTTTAAGAAAAGGATTGGATGCCAGCAGGTCAGAGAATTCAACTGATTTGTGCGTGATAGAGGTATAACTTACACTGATTGGATTTAATTCATGCTCGTCCCTGATATCTTTTTTCCACTTAAAACCATAAATAAATTGAAACGTATTCATGTCGAAATAATTGACCTTTTTCAGGTAATTATAGGAAAGTGAAAGTCGTGTTTTGGGAACATACATCCCTCTTGTTTTCACTTTAAACGGAACCAGAAAACTGGGAAAATACAGCTCAATCTGCGGATTAACAGAATAAGAAAATAAATTTTTGTTCTCTCCACCCAATTGTGCCTCAAAGGATCCGGCTAAATTGAGCGTTAACAATTCGGCGCCACTAAAGGTGTTTCTGTTCAGAAAACTTAAATTCATCCGAGGCCCCAGGTTGTTATTTGATTTTGAAACAAGGTCGAGTTCCGCCCTGAATGTGCGCTTGGACATGGGTGTCAGAAAAACATTCACATCTAAATACCCGGCAGCGGAAGTATCACTGTCGGTAAATTTAAGACGTACGAATTTGAAATTTCCCATCGTCATCAACCGGTTAAGCGTGATGTTATGATTCTTTCTTGAATAGATTTCGGTTTTTTTCAAATAAATGGATCTGTGAATAACTTTTGGCCGGATTCTCATTACTGAATCTTTCCCCAAGAAAAAGGCCTTCTCATACCTGATGGTGTCCATACTGATGCCGGCATCCTCGTCTTTCAAAGAATAATCCTGATTTATGTAAACATTATTAATGCGATAAACAGTCAATGCGGTTTTTGGAATACTGTCCTTTAAGGTGAGTTTGAAGGATACGGTATGATCTGCTTCGGAAGTGTCTGCTTTAAAAAGCAAATAGTCCGGACTGAAATAGAAGTAGCCATTGTTTTTTAACAAAGCATCGATCCGGATTCTTTCGCTCTTTAATATATCCAGATTATACGCTTCACCGGGTTTGATCAGCAACAATTCTTTTTCTGAAAGGATCAGGCGGCTTATACTGTCATCAGAAACAGAATAGATGAGGTCTTTAACCACATACGGCCTATGAATATGACTCGTGTAAATTATTTTTGCCGTGCGCTTCTTTTCTATGATTTTAAAATCAGTAGTGCTTTTGAAAACGCCAATATTAAAAAGTTGCGCATCGATAATCGCGGAGGTGACTCCTGGCTTAATATTGCTCAATAATACCGGTGCTTCTCCCCTTTTTTGCAACCATTTTTTAAATTTGCTTTTAGGATCTTCTCCGGCGGTCATATAAAACCATAATTTCGGACGCATTCCTGCGAACTTTTTATTCGGATCCGGACGAACTGAATTATTTGCGGTGGTTTTAATAAATCCCTTCGTTTTGCTTTTGATTTTTTCTCCTGATTCTAACTTTACTTCCGATCCGGTATATAGCTTTTCACCCGCGGGCAAATGCCGCGTACCGCTGCATGCCGCCCACAGCAAGCACAGGAAAATCAGGAAGTATTTATTCAGGATTGATCGCATCATTATTATTTTTCTTTTTCTTTTTCAATGAATCACTTGCGGGTTCTATGGGCTTTCTAAAGAGTTCTTTCCATGTGTCGAAATCGCGCACATAAGAGACTCCGGCGCCTGTTTCTACCAACTTACCTTCGATGGCACCTTCATATTGATTGTGCCTGAAGCCATTCAGCCTGTATCGGCCATCTTTGGTTAATTTGTATTCTACGGTAACATCTCCGGTAATATTGCTTGCGGAATTTTGTTTCGCCTGTTCCCCTTCAACATCTACAGAGCCACCCACCTGAACGGTTAACCGTTCATTAAAAAGTTGCTTTTTTATACCAAGATCAATCTGTGTCCTGCCCTGTGCCTGCCCCGATTGATAATCGTCGTAAGACTGAACATCGAAATTTAATTCCACTCCAGTCAGCACTTTTGAACTCAACTGATTTAATTGTGCGGATAAAAATTTCCCCACCGTGGTGCGAACTATTGATGAGGCACCGTAGGTTTCGGACTGCAAAGGATTTTCCTGGATAAACCGGCCCAATACCAATAAAGCAAATACCTGTTTGTTTAATGCCGAGGGATCTTCATTTAACAGATTTAATTTAGCATTGACCGCCCCACCTAAAATTCCCTTGTCCTCCGGGGGTAGCTGTATTTCGAAACTAATCACGGGATGCAAAATCGCTCCGCGTAGTTTAAGTAAAACCAAAAATGGGTAACGTTGTTTGTATTTATTTTTTTCGGTTTCATCCAAGGCCGACACCTGATCGAATACCAGATCAATGGGTGCGGCACGAACCGAATAGATTGCGTTTACTGATATTTCTGCCTCCAGCAGTTCCCCATTCCAAACGAGCGTACTTCCCGGATTAATAGCGAATTTTCTTTTTATCACCGACCCCAGGGTAATCAGATAATTACCGTCATTTATGTTGTAGGCGCCGGTTAGGCTCATTTTCCCACTCCGGTCCATGGTAAAGCTTAAGGCCGCCTCGCCTCTCACCACCAGCGAATCGGTGGAAGCCGGATCCATTAATAGCCGGAGTGTTGCCTGCTTGTCGATTTCAATCACGGAGAAGACGTCAAACCCGGTGAAGCCTGATGTTTGTTTTTCTTTTTTCACCCCTCTGCCAAGAATCGTATTTAGTCTTAAGGAATCTTCAAATTCAACTACATCTTCTCCTTTGTCCGTAGTGAGCTCCTCTTCAGGAACTACAAAGGTAAAGTTTGACCCTTTCTTCATTTTTATTTTTGCATTAACAACCGGCAGTGTCATGGGGCCGTTTATCTCGATTTTGCTGTCGATGATCATCCTGCCAAAGAATACGTCGTTGTCCTTAACGGTTGTGTTGAACAGTAAGAAGTCCTTCATATTCACATTTAAGGCGAAAACAAAATTTTTGAAATGTGACATTTTAATGGTGCCATCAATTGTCGCCACATGCTGTTCAGTATCTAAAACAGTAAAAGAATGAAAGTAAATCCCGTCTTTTTTTAATTGAACCGTTTCATGTTTCAGTTCTAACAGGTTGTTCAGTGCGGCCGGTCGGATAAAGGCATTGTTAAATATTAATTCGCCTGTAACGTCGGGTTCAGAAGCATTCCCTTCGACCAAGAGATTTCCGGTCAGATTTCCAGAGGCTTCTGTGACTGCCCCCATCGAAAATGCCTCCAGGGTTTTCATCGAAAGCGACTGGATATCCGCAGTTATATTGACGGAATTATCACCCCCGTTCGGGATAAAATAGCCCTTTGCCGTAAGGTTATTCTCAGCACCGGATAAGGATATATCAAGATCAAATTTTTCGGCGGTCGGATTTTCTGCTTTAATTGATAAGTTTCCAATGGGCACTTCGCGGACAATCAGGTTGCTGATTTCTGCATCTGCAATGATCCCATAAGCATTGTTAACCCTTTTAAGCAGCACCGCTCCGTCAACATTTCCTTTGACTAAGCTTGTATCCTTTTCTATGATTCCGGAAAGGTCGTCCAGTTTGAAATTTTTAAATTCAATGCTTAAATCATCATTGAACTGATCATGCACAGAGGCGATATTTATCTGACTTTCTGTTTTATTGAGGAATAGATGATGGATCAAAAAACCCTGTTTGCCGAATTCAATATAATTATCAGCAGCAACATCCCAGCGGTCGTTCATCAGATAGAAATTATCCGGATCAAGCATGAGTTTATAGTTGGCGCCATTCTTTACAATTTGAGACCGGACCAAAAGCTTTTTGTTCAGATTTTCATCAATGGAAGAAATACTTACGTTTATTGCATTATCTGCGAGGTTCCCATCAATCAGAAGGTTTTCAAATTCGATCAGTGAGTTCGAAACAGAAGTACCCGAGAGTTTATAATTCAACGTGTTTTCATCCGAATTCACTTCAAGCGCAAGGTTTCTGATTTCTGTTGTCCCATAAACTATTTTAAACATTGCGGCATTAAATATCAGCTCATTTTTTTCGCTGTCAAAACTCCCTGTGATTAATCCGGGCTCGAATTCTTTTAACTCAGGAAAGAAAACTTCCGAAAGAATCGGATGGCTGTGAAGTTGTATTGCAAAATTAAAATTCTGTAATTCTCCTTTCTTTTCCAATGCTGTTGAATCCGAAAAGGGAAAATAATTATTGATGAACTGACTCAGCTCTTTTGGAAGGGCTGCAGGCGACATGGTTCCGTTATATTGCAGGTCGATAAGCGCACTGCTGACTTTTAATTCACTTTTACGCGGTTCATTTATGGAAGCACCCAGAAAGGAATCGAGCACATATTGTTTTCCTTCGTGAACAATGGTAATATTGGCAATTCCGGCCTTCCCGTTCATTGCATTTATCGATCCGCCTTTGAGATCTGCTGAGGCGATCATCCCTATCCGTATATCATCCTCAGTAAAATTGAGTTTTTTAAGGTCAGCGCCCAGCAGATTAAAGTTGAATTTGTACTGCTCCTCACCAGGATTTAAGTTAACAAGACCATCGAAGTTAAAGGCCGCATTTTCATCGTCCAGATTTATTTTTCCTTCAAATTCCATCCCCCTGATATTGCCATCAACGGTAAGATTGTGATAAGTGTATTTATTTAAAAAGGCCTGTGAAACATCAGCCTTTATCGTTGCTTTAATGGTTTTTTTATCTAATCCATGTCCGGTGGTTTCCGCGGTTAGCGATACGGGACCAAACATTTCCTGATCTTTTAACAGCCGGCCAAGATCAAAATTTATGAGGGTGGCATTGCTTTTAAAATTCTCATTTTGATCTATCGTTGCATAAATTTTTGCGGATCCAAAACTGCTTTTCAAATCCAGTGTTGAGGTAAAGGCTTTTAACCGGCCTTTAAAAACAATTTGCAAGATTATGGTTTCGGGAAGCTCAATGGTTGCCGGAATCGACGGACCGGCAAACATGGTAATATCTGTTTTGCCGGAATTTATAATCAGGTTAGGAAAATTGAAATATGCAGTGTTAAAATCGGGTAATCCCACCACAGAAAAATCGGTTTTTAGCATTGTGTTATTGCCTGTTTTAACGAGCAGATTTTTCCCGTAAAGGTTATTTAAAGGGCCACGTATAACGCCGGAAACACTGGTAACGATTGTTGCATTTTTAAAGAAGGGTTGTTTGATTAGCTGGGGGGCAAAATAAATAATATCGGAATTTTTAATGATCACATTTTTCATGTCGGCATTAATGATCATCAATGGCAGGGAGTCTTCCAGGGATGCTAATGAAGAATAGCTTATGCGCAGATCTGCGTCTATGGCAGAATTTGTAGTTACCGCAATGAGATTTTTTGCGATTATTGAGTGTTGATCCATGCTGAATTCCATTTCGAATTTTTTTATGGAAAAGGAATTATCATCAACAGCGGTTAATTTTTTTATTGAGGCCTTAATTTTTGCGGGGGAATAATACAAATCGGTTGCGGCAAGGGATACGTGTTTATAAATAAGATGGTTTGCATCAAAAGAGTTCGTTACAGGAGGTTCGTCCGCCACGATATAAGCCAGCGAATTATCAATAAGATCGATGTTTTTAACCGAAACGGTCCAATCGCTTTGGGGGGTTGTGTTGTTTTCTGCAACTGCTGTATCGGACAATACATTGTTGCTTCTTTTGAATTCAGCGTTGCTTTTTGACAGGAATAGATTGTTTAGCGTAATGTATTGTTTTGGCAAATCAACCGAAGCATCTTTCAATTTAAGGGTGTTTATTAATGCCCTGATGGTTTGCTTCCCTACTGAATCGCCGAAAGTAAACAGCGTATTGCTGATCTGTAAGTTAGCCACCGTAATTACAGGCAATTTACCCGTGGTGGTGTCGTTACTTGAAATGCCTGATTTTGTTATCAATACACTCGTGCTTAACTGATCAATTTGCACCTCATCCACGGCAAAGATTAAATTTGCGATATCTATTTTATCAGGTTTTAGCTTTAATTCTTCGAGTTTTACGGCTATATCCGTTCCGCCGTACGCATCATTATAACGGAACCGGATGTTATTCAAACTCACTTTATCTACGCGGAAGGTCCAGGGGGCGCTCTTTTCGGGTTCAGCAGTGCTTTTCTCTTTCACGGTATCGCTGAAGGCCGTAATCAGAAAATTGTAGTTAAAGAGGGAATCTGATGCGGTGCGGTTCATGTTGAGGGTAACATCATCCAGCGAAAAAGAGCGTACATGTATCTCATTATGAAGCAAAGCGGTGAGCGCGATGCTTACTTTTATCTTGCCTGCAAAAATCAGGGTGTCTTTTTTAGTGTCTTCCAGAAAAAGGCCATCGATAACCACGGCTGTCGGAAATGAGAGGCTGATCTTTTTTATTTCAACTTTTGTGTGGGTTTTGTTACTCACAAAAGAGGTGGCATAACTAATAATTTTTGTTTGAACGGCCGGAATTTGAATGATTATAGCAATAGTGATGAATAAAAGCACAAAACTTGCGATTATCCATAAAATTATTTTTAAGGTCTTTTTTAAAACAAATACTGCTTTTTTCATTTTTCTATTTAGTCATAAAGTCGGATTTTGTTAAGGAGTACTATTATTTTTAATAGCTCCGTATTGTTCCAATCTATAGGTGTTTTGAAAAGGAAATATATAATCAGCGTAAATGATCGGAGCTCCTCATTTATCTGATAGTTTCTTATTAAAAATTATCCTGACAAGGATGATACACACGGCTATAATAAGCAGCAGATGAACAATCTTAAACGAACTGATGCTATAGGTATCAAACCCAAAAAAAATAACAGCCCATAATATCACCAGTAAACCTGCAATGACATACAGCGAATTTTTCATGCTTTTTTCAAATTTTATTTAACAGTTACTTTACTTTCAAACAGTTGAATAAAATTACGACAATATATAGCCTTAGGGCTTACACAATTTGCATTAAGATTTACATGATTCACACATTTTGGAGGAGCTTATTTTAGGGTTTACGCCAACCAATGGCTCTGGAGTTGCCTTTTAATCAAACACCCCCTATTAAAGATAAGCCCCCGGTCCCTGAGCGAAGGACGCCGACGTTTTATCAGGCGGCCGTAGTCGAAGGGCCGGGAGACCTGTGTTTTCTGTTTTACTCTGATATAATCCCGAGTTGTCGATTTTTTAACTCCCCATGAAATAACTTTAAAATAAAAAATTATTATTCGAGAAATATTTATCTTTGACATATCAGCTTTATTTACCGTGATCTACTTTTTTATAAATTGTACATCTGATTATATTGAGCATAAAACAGTAATCATTCAGAAATGAAAAACAGAGTAATCGTTTTTTCCATTTGTTTTTTCTTTGCTTGCTCTTTACATGCGCAAGAACAACAATCAGCCACAAAGTTTATAAACAAACGCTAATAATACATTACCACTAAATATTCAAAAACATGAAAAAACTATTCTTATTTACATCGCTTTGCTTTATGATCAGTTGCATGGCTGTTGGTCAAGGGAGTTGGACATCACAGGTTTCCGGAACCAGCGCACCGCTCACTTCGGTTTACTTTATTTCGAGCGATACCGGGTATGTTATCGAAGAGGGTGATCATCTTCTAAAAACCACAAATGGCGGACAAAACTGGACTCAGGTGGGTCCTTGTGGTGCTACTCATATCTATTTTGCTGATAATTTAAAGGGTGTTGGCGCAAGCACGGACGTCCTGCTCAATACGCAGGATGGTGGACTTAGCTGGGATACCGCATATTCGAATAGTGCAATCCTTGGACTGACAGGGCTGCATTTCCCCGACAATCAACATGGTTATGCCATAGGGATAAACTATGATATTGATGGAATAGTAATCAAAACAATTGATGGAGGCCAAACTTGGGATACTGTTTACACTTTTAATGGCCTGCTGGGCATGTTAAAATCGGTTTTTTTTACAGACGATATAAACGGATATATAGCAGATGATTTTGGGAATATACATAAAACAACTGATGGCGGACTTTCCTGGGTTTCATATCCTGTTGATGCGGTAACACCTGCAAATATTAATACGTTGTTCTTTACCAGTACTGCAGTCGGGTATGCTGCCGGTGACTTCATTTATAAAACCACAGATGGTGGCCAGACATGGGATTTGCAAGCATGTGCCGGAAACTATTTTTATTCTGTTTTTTTTACAGACATAAACCAAGGCTACGCTGTTGGTGGAAATGGACTGAACTCGATGTCGTTGTATCAGACGGATGATGGTGGAACTAATTGGTATCAGGGCACAACAGGGGTTCAAACCCTTTTACGGGTCTTTTTTACGGATACTGTAACGGGGTATACTGTTGGACAAAACGGAACGATATTAAAACATCAATCAAGTTCAGGATTAACCGAAAACACGCAAATAAGTGAGGGGTTAGCATTATACCCGAGTCCGGCAACCGATCGGGTGAATCTTATTATTGCCCCCGAAACACTCACCCTGCCCGCCGAAGTATTCATTTACACTTCTCAGGGACGTTTGGTACTGCAGCAGCCCATCAATCAGCTCAACACAGAACTGAATCTTCAAAACCTTACCTCTGGCTGGTACATGATGCAAATACGTGACGGATCACAAATTCTGCAGAAGCCACTGGTAAAGGAGTAGGCTGGATAGAAATCAAGAAAATTTGCATTTTTACAATAAAAAAATGCAACTATGACGGAAGCGAGTATAAGCTATATCTTATAAAACAAGAAAACAATAATTAGCGGCTGTCTTTAAACACTAACTAGAGTCTGTCCATAAACTTAGTGTTTAGGCTATAAAGTTCGAGTTCGAGGCACCCGACGCTGAAAAAATCAGGAGTTTACTTGGGTAAATGACTGGTTTTTTTTAGCAAGGGTAACGAAGAAATCGGACTTTAGAGACAAACACTAACTAATCACATAGGGCTTATTAAAATACTGCTTATTAAACCATAATTCAAAAGCGGGGTCTACAAATTCATACCGGCCATCAATTTCCTGAATGAGGTCATTATTGATCAGTATGTTTTTGTTTTTGCTGACATTATTGGGGGTTCCGAGCAAATAATGTTGCATTACAAGAGTACTTGTGAATTGCGCTTCCCCTTTAGCTACGGCTTTTAGCAGGTTTAACTGGGTCAGACTTAGGACTTCGGTCTCTTTTTGATAGAAGGGAGCGTTTGCGTAAATCAGTTCAAGAATGGCTGCATTGAGTTCTTTTACTGTGACAGTCTTTTTGGTCAAAAGCCAGGTATAGTGCGCCAACTGCTGAACATACCAGGAGGTGTCTTTCATTAATCCCGCAATGCTTTCCGCGTCACTGGCTGATATTTTTTTATTTGTGTTGGCAAAACCCTGACAGATGAAATCGGCCCATCGTTCACGTGCTATTTTTGGAAGCACCATGATGTCGCCAAAACGATAAAAGGGTTTGGAGGAATTATTAAAAATGTCGATCATCATGTGACGCTTACTGCCATATAAACAGTAGGTGACTGATTTTTGGCGTTGCCAGAGTGCCCGCATTTTTTTTTCAAAATCATCGTACTCCGGAAAAGATGCAAGGTTTTGAAATTCATCCAGACAAACGATAAATTTTATGCCCTTCTTTTTGGCGATCATTTCGGGAAGATTCAGTATTTCATCTTCATGCTTTTTTAGTTCCTTCCAGTCAAAGCTGATGCTAAAATCCGTATCCGGGGACGCACCAATGCTTAGTTTAGGAATCAGCGATTTAAAAAAATCCCTTCCACTGCTCATCCATTCCTGCCACCGTGGCGAAGATGCTTTAATAATGCTCCGGGCGAATCCTTCAAGGAATTCTTCCTTGTTGCCAAAGGAAAACAAGTCGAGGATTACGGTTTTGGGGTTGCCTTTTTTTGCCGCTATTTCGAAAATCACCTTTTCAACAAGCGATGATTTTCCCCATCTCCGGGGTGCGATGATCATGGTATTCACGCCCCCTAAGAGGTTTGCCTTTAGCTTTTTGGTTTCATTTTCCCTGTTCGTGAAGGAATAGGTGCTAACGGTGGTTCCGAAGACAAACGGGGAGTTCATTGGTGTGGTCATAGTATTTCACCTTTTGGTATTATACCATATGGTATTATACACAAAGGTATAAAATATTTCTGGAGAAACTACACATCATTAAAAAGACACTGGTTAAAATTGCGATCCGTCGATTTTATTACTGCCCATGAAATAACTTTAAAAAAAAATATTATTATTCAGGAAATATTTATCTTTGACATATCCGCTTTGTTTTACGAGCGGAAAATTTTGTCGTGGGTGCACCTTTTAATAGAAGAATCGAGGAAGTATGGGCACTTGTTGAGTGAGTTCTGAGCAAGTATGGACTGTCGCGGCATACAATTAATTGAAAATATGTAAAAATCAAGTTACCTCCGGCTGGTACATGATGCAAATACGCAACGGATCACAAATTTTGCAGAAAACCATAGTAGTTAAATACAAATTCTAATTGGAAAACAGTCATCAGGGTATCCATGGAAAATTGGGCAAACGAATTATCTATTTGTTTTTGCTTCTGCTTATAATTGCAGATGTAAGCTATTCATTTGTCCAACATTTGAACATGCCTTTGGATGGCGATATGGCAGGAGGAATTGTTCCTGGGAATGATGTTAGGCCTGTGCTTGAAGACCCTTTCGGAATAACAGTATTAACGAAAAATGCTGTATATAATAATCCTAATCGTTTCTTTGCCCATTGGACTTTTTATAACTATTTTAAACAAGTCCCTGTTTTTTTACAAAACATTGTTAAACCAATTGACAGTGTTTATTTAGCTTGTGCGCTGGCAAAGACGGGCATTCAAATTTTACTCATAACCTTATTAGCTTTTTTTATAACAGGCCGGCGAAAAATCTTGAGGAAAGACTTTATTTTAGCGGCTATATTAATTGTGCCACTTTTTCAAACAAATGGCTATCGCACTTATATGGGCATTATTGATCCTTGTTTGACCTATTCTTTTTTTTATGCACTTCCTTGCGCTTTACTGTTGCTTTTTTACCTCCCATTTTTCAGCACTTCATTCTATAAAAAGGCGTTCACTAAAAATTTATTTGTCCTGTTTTTTTTGGTTGCCTTATCACTGTTTATAACATTGAACGGGCCATTAATTCCGGGTGTTGTTTTGACCATATCCCTGGTTTTTATAATAAAATGTTGGATGGATACTTATTCAACCAATAAAAGCATGTCGCATTTTCAAAGAGCAAAAGTTGCCTTTAAAATAATCCCCAAATCTCATTTAGCGTTCTTTCTTTTAATAAGCTTGTTGAGTATTTATTCATTATACATTGGCAGTAATAATTCGATTTTTCTTAAAGAAAACGTGTCCTTGGTTGAGCGATATTCAAGGATTCCAGTGGGGTTAATTACCATACTGACACAGAAGATCGGGTTTCCCATTTTGCTTCTTTTAATTGGAGTTAATCTTTTCATTATAATCCGGGGCTTGAAAAATACAGAAGGGCAAAAAATAATATCATTATTCAAATGGATAGGAATATTTTCGCTCCTTTATATTCTCTTACTGCCACTTGGGGGCTATAAAAGTTATCGGCCAAATGTCATCCGATTTGATACGTTCATGCCCATTACAATAGGGTTGATTTTTATGTATGGAATGTCAACGTTTTTTATAATCCGGAATATACAGGGCAAAAATAAAAAATGGTATTTGGTTGTGATAACCGTATTTGCATTGATATTCACCTTTGCCGACCAACCGGAGTTTGGTAAGAATGATTGCGAAAAAGTGGCGTTGGAAAAAATCGCCCAATCAACCGACAATATCGTTTTGATCGGAAGTGATTGTAATTTATTATCCTGGGAAAAAATTACAGATCCAAAAGTTTCAGAACTTAATGGGCAACTTCTTAAAGACTGGAACATAACCAGCGATAAGAAATTATACTATCAGAAATAGGAATTGCACTTCGTTGTTATCACCTCGCTGTGGTTTAATGGGGTATTGTCTTCAAAGGACATTACTTCTGTTTCTAGCTTCGAGCCAACAGCAATGCATCCCGGCTACAATTATTTTTTCTTCCCCTTCTACCTTTTGCATGAACAAAAGGTAGAGCCAAAATTCTAGTCAAAGCAAAGCTATCCCCCCGCCCTCAAAAAAGGCCGCAAATCACGCAAGGTAGTGCCGAAAATTCCCGCTGGCGGCTTTCTCCGAAAGATCTTCAACGAACACCTTTCTTTGAGTAAGGATTTTCTCGTCCATTTTCGACAGAGCCGGCAGCGATAAAACTGCTGCCTGGCCCCTTGCGGATTTGCAGGCCTTTTTCGATTCACGCCCGCGCACGCCCGCTGCTTTGACAAGGCCACCGCACACGCTCTTAGCAAAGTGGCTGCAAAGCCAAAATGAATAAAGCGAGCAACTGTAATTTCCAATTGCATCGAGGTTTCTACGGGCGTCCTGATTGCTCTGAAGGAGCAAACTCCCGGCACACAGCAATAGCGGCTGCTGAACGAAGGGTAATCCCGGAGCGGCTTATTGCAATGCTTTTAGGGCAATGGCTTGTAACTCGCAATAAGCAAGCGGAGGGGGCCTGTGCGACCGTGGCGTGAAAGCAGTCCGCGGTTTCGCAAAGCATGCAGTAATTTTAAAGTTTGCAGTCGCTGTTTTTGCGTGCGAAAATTGCCTTGGGCCGGGAAAGCGGTTTTGTTTACTTTTGACAAGACAAAAGTAAAATAAAG
>Ga0208789_1001367_pt1 | contig 14022 bp, 16 predicted proteins | sample Methanotroph_Enr_FD_187368 | JGI IMG/M metagenome (GOLD analysis project Ga0208789, IMG submission 187368) | Enriched soil microbial communities from Old Woman Creek wetland in Ohio, USA - Methanotroph_Enrichment_5 (SPAdes) (version 2) | ecosystem: Environmental > Terrestrial > Soil > Wetlands...
AATCCGGAAATGGCAACTTTAAAAGCGCGTTTCCGAGACTGCAAGATAAACATTTTTTATTATTGCAATATTGTGTTTTCAATTCAATCAGTGATTGTGAAGTAGCTGCATTTCCGGCTGAGATGCCGATTTCGGCCCATTTCCGTGAAATGGTATTATTCTCAGGTTTGAGTTGCATCAATAAATCAACTGCTTTTTCGATCATTGCGATATCGTTTTTCCAGCGCCCATATGCAACAAGCATTGGGGCCACCAGGTTAATGATCAGCAGGTCAATGGATGACATACCAAGTGTCTTTCGCTTCGGCTCCGAAACCTTGCCGAAGGTATAATGTATATTCCAGTATTCTGATGCTTCAGCGCCAAAAAGCTTCCGGTATGTACCAATGTCATTCGAAATGAACAATTCACCGATAATTGATGAAGAATGATGTATGATAGAGGAAAACTGTGCCAATCTTAAGGTCGGGAAATTACCGGGATGCAGCCGCATGAATCTCCAAAGATGTGCATCACCCGGCGTAAGGTTAAACTTCTTTTTCAGGAACTCATATTCCTTTTTTAATCGGATTGGATACTCATCCGTAAAAGAGTTTTCGAGTAACCCGGCCTGCCCGAATACCATAGCCTCAATTTGGAACAAATCATCTGCATGTTTTGCTAAAAAATGAAAAGGAAGGGATTGAGCAAGCATTTCGAATGCCTGGTTATTTAGTTTAAATCCCATATTCCTGGCAAGTAAGCGGTAGAATGTCTGGGCCCAGTCATTTTGGGTTATCGAAAGGATAAGTTCAACCTGAAGTGCTTTACGTTCGAGGCGTTCAACAAGAATCCTTTCGAGCCAGGCATCCTTTACAAAAGGATCGACCCGTGAAATCATGGTATCACAAGGTATCCACCGCTGGGAAGCCATAAAACGAAGATAGTTCTTCCATGAATTTTCGTAGTATAGCCCATCCAGTTCAAGGGTAGGTATTGTTGTGCCATCGCTCCGAAAAACCGGCGAATCATCGCGCCACACTGCATGCAGGATTACATTATCATAACTCATATCCTGCTGGTGGTTATGACGTATCCAGTCGGACGACAGGATATGGATTTCAATATTCCCTGCCCAGATAGTCTCCCCTATCCGGATTCGTGCATTAAAGAAATCAGGGCCTGAATCACTGTTATGCATACCGGGATGGATTACCTCAAGCGGTTCACCAGTCTGCAGAACCAAATTGGGATTATAAAGGCGGTATTGCCAGATATAATGCAGGAATTCCTCTGTCATGACACAAATATAAGTGAAAAATAAAATGCATTCCTCATTTTTTATTTGCGGGAATTGTCAATTTCAAAAGATGCAAGGTAATTTAATTAATTACACCTTAAAATACAAACACTTAAGACAATTTAATCATTTGAAAATCAATTCAGAATCACAGTATGATTTCTTGGATTGAAAAAATGATTTCATTTCCGTAGGACAGTTTTGTTTTGAAAAGCGCCAGGAATGTTATTAAATCCCGACCTTACCCGCCTAGAGGTTTTTAATTCGCAAATTCAGCTGTCATGGGTATAAAGAAAATGTAGCTGAATTGTTTTTTTGTACGCAGAAGAGCAATTTGATTCTTAATAACCCGGTCCATTCAGGTTAACAAACTGATATCTATTATTATACACAATTTTTAACAGAATTAAACAATATGATATTGTTATTATCTCATTTAGTAGTTATCTTTGCACCTATTACTTTACTTGTCAAGTGCGATTAATTAGATGAAAGACTTAAGCGACCTGGTTAAAGGAGTGGACATAAAAAGCAGGCAACTTGCGCTCAGGTATAAAAAACTTAAGGATGAATTTAATAAACTGCAGAATAAGAACCTTGAGAATGAGAATAACATAGCACAACACAAGCAATCAATAGTTGAACTGGAAAAACAAATACAAATACTAACAATTGCAAAATCAATCCCAACCGGCAAGGAATCATCCACAGCCAAAAAAAAGATAAACGAATTATTGCGGGAACTTGATACATGCATTGATCTTTTGAACAATAAAACAATATAATAGCCTATGGCAGACGAATTACCAATCACCATTACCATAGCAGGAAGGCCTTACAGGCTTACTATCGGGCGTGATGAGGAGGAAACTATTCGGAAAGCTGCGAAACATATTGAAGGACAAATAAGTCATTATGCAGGAAACTACAGGTACAGCGACAAACAGGATTTACTGGCAATGGTAGCATTACATTTCGCTACGTTGGCTATTAATAACCAGAACGAGGTCGCATTTGTGACCAACAGTTTATCGCCTGCGCTAACTGAAATTGACAAAATATTGACCGATACTTTGGAAGATTAATGTCTTACGTTCTTTGAAAATTTTAAGATAAAACCCGCGTTAGTTCAATCCGTTTGGAAACTCAACATATTTGCAATCGGGCGAAGCTATTGAAATAACAGGACAGGCCTTACCTTATGCCTCAGGGTATAAGGATTCTCTTCGGGGAACATTGGAAGTCCGACGATTTCAGGCAGCCTAATCTTGTCGTTTTGGGGTTTCCCAAAATGCATGAACTAATCGCGGGTTTTTCTTTTATCTTTTTATGGTCCTTTCCCGGTTATTTGTTAAACCCTTATAACCAATATGAAATGGGCAATACTTTACTAGCTGTTATCACAGCAATTGTCGGGCTACTGGCCGGGCTTGCTCTGGCAACTACATTACTCCGTAAGTCGATCGAAAAAAAGAGCATCCACTTACTGCAAGACGCCGAAGAAAAGGCTGAAATGCTAAAAAAAGAAAAGATGCTCCAGGCAAAGGAAAAATTCCTGCAGCTCAAAACAGATCACGAAAACATGATTCAGGAAAAAAATAACCTGATCGCTAAAAATGAAAACCGTCAGAAACAGCGCGAACAGCAACTTAATCAGCGTCATGACGAAATTCAGAAGAAAAACGAAGAAGTTCAGAAACACCTCAAAGAATTAACCGAAACAAAAACGAACCTCGACCAGCAGAAAGAAGTTATCAGCCGCAAGCAACTGGAAATTGATAAAGCTCATAAACAATATATTGAGCAATTGGAAATCATTTCAGGGCTGACTGCCGATGAGGCCAAGAATCAACTGGTTGAAAATCTGAAGGATGAAGCCCGCACACAGGCTATGGCTTCAATCAACGAAATTGTTGACGAAGCCAGACTGAAAGCCAACAACGAAGCCAAAAAGATCATTGTTGAAACCATTCAGCGTACAGCCGCCGAACAGACTATTGAGAATACCGTTTCCGTTTTTAATATTGAAAGTGAAGAAATAAAAGGCCGTATCATTGGCCGCGAAGGACGCAATATACGCGCCCTGGAAGCCCTCACAGGTATTGAAATCATCATCGACGACTCACCTGATGCAATTATTCTTTCCGGATTTGACCCGGTACGACGTGAAATTGCCCGCCTGTCATTACACAAACTGGTTACTGATGGCCGTATTCACCCGGCACGCATCGAAGAAGTTGTAGCTAAAACCAAGAAACAAGTCGAACAGGAAATTATCGAAGCCGGTAAACGGACTACCATTGATTTAGGTATTCACGGACTGCATCCTGAGTTGGTCAGGCTGATCGGCCGTATGAAATACCGTTCATCGTACGGACAGAATCTGCTTCAGCATTCACGCGAAGTGGCAAACCTCTGTGCTACCATGGCTGCCGAACTCGGACTCAATGTAAAGAAAGCCAAACGTGCCGGACTGCTCCACGATATAGGGAAAGTAGCCGAGAACGAAGCTGAATTGCCACATGCAATCCTCGGTATGAAGATTGCCAAGGAATACAAAGAACAGCCGGATATCTGCAATGCTATCGGAGCTCACCACGATGAAATTGAAATGGAAACGCTTATCGCCCCTATTGTTCAGGTGTGTGATGCTATTTCAGGTGCCCGTCCCGGTGCCCGCCGCGAAGTGGTAGAAGCCTATATCCAGCGCCTTAACAAACTTGAGGAACTTGCCCTCTCCTACCCCGGTGTTGTTAAAACCTATGCTATTCAGGCCGGTCGCGAATTACGCGTAATTGTAGGAGCCGATAAAGTTTCGGATGAAGAGTCGAACCAGATTGCATTTGATCTTTCACGCAAAATACAGGAAGAGATGACTTATCCAGGTCAAATAAAAATCACGGTTATCCGTGAAACCAGGGCTATCAGCTTTGCAAAGTAATTGATATCAATTTCAGGAAAGGAGTTCTTTTTTGTAAGGGCTCCTTTTTTGTTTTAGGATAATGAGTGGTATTTAATGTATTTATAAAAGGATTTATGAACAAGAATTAACGATCATTGATTTATGATTTTTCATCGAGACCTACTTCTGAAATCTTAAATTGTTAATTCTTGCTCTCAGATCAATGATTATTAAAGTACTTCTCATTTTGATTTATTCAAGAAAATACCATCATATCCATGGATAGCAACCAACTGAATCTCTTCAAAAAACTCCTTCCCGGCTTATTGCCCATATTTGTATTTATTCTTGTTGATGAATTCTGGTCGACGGAAGCAGGACTTGTTGTGGCCGTAGTTTTTGGAGTGGGGCAGCTGGGTTGGGTGTTTATACGCGAAAGCCGGTTCGACAGGTTTGTGTTTTTTGATACCGCATTACTGGTGGCACTTGGTGGCATTTCGATTGCATTAAATGATGAAATATTTTTTAAGCTCAAACCGGCCCTGATTAACCTGATATTCTGCGCGATTCTTGGATTTTCGGCATTCAGCAGTAAGAATCTGCTGATGATCTACAGTCAACGCTACATGGGTGATATGAAGATGCCGGCCGGTGCTGAAAAAGCAATGCAGCAAACCATGAAAATCCTTTTCTGGATGATGCTGGCTTATACACTATTAATTGTGTACTCTGCATTTTATATGAGCAAGGAAGCATGGGCCTTTATCAGCGGGGGTTTATTGTATATTCTTTTCGGATTATTTTTTGCCTGGCAATATATTTCGGCTAAGATCAAAGTAAAACCAGCGGGTAAAAATGAAGAATGGGTTCCCCTGGTGGATGAAGAAGGTAACCTAATCGGAAAGGCTACCCGCAAAGAGGTTCACAGCGGGCCCGGTAAACTGCACCCGGTGGTACATTTACATCTTATCAACAGCAAAGGTGAAATTTTCCTGCAGAAAAGGCCGATACACAAAGATACTCAACCGGGCAAATGGGATACTTCAGTTGCCGGGCATGTGGACCTTGGAGAAACTATCGAACAGGCTTTAATCCGTGAAACAGCCGAAGAATTGAATATAGCCGGTATTCACCCGGTTCCATTTGCTCAGTACAGATGGGATACAGATAAAGAATCGGAACTGGTTTTCAGTTTCACGGCTTTGTATAATGCAGCACCGGTAATCAATAAGAAAGAACTTGATGATGGAAAGTTCTGGACTATTCAGGAAATCAGAAAAAACCTGGGTAATGGATTTTTTACGCCCAATTTTGAAAGAGAATTTCCAATGTTGCTGAAGATAATAGGTCGTAACTAAAATAAAACAGGACAGGTTTTCAGATGCTTATTCAATTTCCGACTCAGGTCCTGAAAATATTATAAAACAATAACCCCTTCAATAGCTGATGCTTTTTGGTATCGTTCAATTACTTCATCCGCACTCAGCATTAATTCCTTCACAGTAATGCTCACATATTTGCCTCCAGCCGAATGCCTGTTGGTGAAATCAGCCTGGTGTGGGAACAAGTCGTGTAACAACGCAAAAATCCGGTTCTCGGCCGGAGCTATAAACTTAAACATATAAACTGAGGGCCAGGAAATATCTCTTGTGAGATGCTGACGCAGATTGTCAAAATTTTGTGGATCCAAGGCTGAAAATCTTTTTTATTAATCTGTAAAAAAACTGTAAAGCTCTTTATGTAACTTAGCAGTCCTCTATTAACGTTAACATTCCGTATATGTTTGAAATGATAAAAGAAGTTGCTGCTTTTTTACAGAGCAAAGGCATAACATCTCCTGATACCGGGATAGTCCTGGGTACTGGTTTAGGCAAACTGGTTTCGGAAATTGATATCGAAGTAGCCATTGATTATGCCGATATTCCCAATTTCCCGGTTTCTACGGTTGAATCGCATCACGGCAGGCTGATTTACGGCAACTTCGAAGGGCATAAAGTGCTGGCCATGCAAGGCAGGTTTCATATCTATGAAGGGTATTCACTGCAGCAGGTTACCCTGCCGATCCGGGTTATGAAATTACTGGGTGTAAAATGGCTTTTACTCTCAAACGCCGCCGGTGCTATTAATAAAACCTATCAAAAAGGCGACCTGATGCTGCTTGATGATCATATAAATCTTCTGCCTGCAAATCCGCTCACAGGTGCAAATATCGATGAACTCGGCCCACGTTTCCCGGATATGAGTTGCCCGTACTCGCCGTTGATCAATCAGAAAATGGAATTGGCTGCAAAAAAGTTTAACATCACTTTGCATAAAGGCGTATATGCCGTTGTTGCCGGCCCTAACCTCGAAACCCGTGCCGAATATCGTTATCTGGGGATGATTGGTGCTGACGTAGTTGGAATGTCGACAGCACCCGAAGTAATTGTTGCAAATCATATGGGTTTGCCCTGTGCCGCGGTATCCGTTGTTACCGATTTATGTGATCCGGATAACCTTGTGCCGGCTAACCTCGCTGATATACTTGAAACAGCCGGGAAAGCTGAAATTCAACTTATCCGGCTGTTTAGTGAAGTGATCAGGAACCTGTAACAGGCCAATAATTTCAATCGGGATAATTGGGGATTTTCTACTACAAAATCCAAGTCTCAAATTCCAAGCGCCAAATTCCAGGCTTTAATTTTGTTTCCCCCTATGGGATTTGTGACCTGGGATTTGACGCTTATATCTTTGAAAAGCAATACGGATTTATCCCTTCCAGAGTAATACATATTTTATTTGCGGATGTACGTATCGCTGGTATTGGTATAGAAATAACTGTTCGACTTATTTTTAGCAATAAAAGCTTTTAATTCTTTTGAAGTACTAAAAACCTCCTTAATATAATCGGTAACTTCGGAAGTAGTGATCTCGCCGGACTTTTCATCGTATTTAAATTTAAACAGGCTGTAAGTTGTACCTTGATCTTCCATGGCATTCATGAACGTTTCGCCATCAACATCGGAAAAGGTGAGGTGGTATATCGTTTCAGCATAGGTACTATCAGTAGAAGAAAATTCCTTTTTTTTAGCCGTGACGTGAAATTTATCATCTTTAGTAATCACGAAATAAGTCGGATTCGCCAAGCCTGTATCGGCAGTACTAATCCACTGCCCGGCAAGTCCATCAGCAACTTTTACAGTTCCTTCATCCACCGGAACAGAACTGGAATATGGGCATCCTGCAAATAATATTACCATAGCCATCACTCCAAATGATGCTGCTACTTTCTGAAAAACATTAAACCGCATAATCTTATGTTTTAAGGTTTATATTAAAATCCACGCTGAAACAAAAGTAATTGAAAATAGTCGCAATTTTCTTTAAGAACCTGCATTTTAACGCAATAATTCTTGAAGATATTTTATTACCTGGTTTTTCAGCTCTGTAAATTTTACAGCCAGTTATGTACTTGTTATTTCCTGATTCATTCTCCTTCTATACAAGATGGAGATTCAATTCAGCCAATTCTTCCAAATAATCGTGTTGCAGGTCTTCATGTAAAGCGCTTATTGCAAGATGAATTTTCCTTACCTGGTTTTTGTACACATTGAGAAGTGCATTACTTGATTTAAAAGGTATTCCGGATTTTTTCAGGTTCAGGCAAAAGTGAATAAGCAACTCAACTTCGGTTTGCTTATGCCCTGAATACCGTATGTATTTGCTGGTTGTTTTTAGTATTTTCCGGATGCTTTTTTTCGCAAAATAGAGTTGGCTAAGGTTGATTTCAGCAAACTGAATGTCGATTTCCTTTTTTATATCCCTGATATATTCCGGTTCATTGTTCGCATCAAACAACAAATAACTTAGCAGTTCCTTATTCTCCTTTTTATATCTGATCAGCTTCAAACAAAGTTCCAAAACATCGCCGGCCGGCAAGGTTCCCAGTTCTTTTTTCAGCGTGCTGATTGAAGAAGCCTTCATGCTCCCTGGTTCATTTTTTTAATCGGATCAAGTAAATATTCGAGCCCGTTCAGCTTAATTTCATGAATCGTTCTCAACAACATCCCAAGTTTCCCATCGGGAAATCCTTTTTTATTGAACCATTCGAGGTACGAGACCGGCAAATTACACAAGACAGTTCCTTTGTATTTGCCGAAAGGCATCTGCATTTTAACGAGTTCAAGAAGCAATTGTGAATCAGGTTGCATGAGGGTTATTGAAAATGATTAATGGAGAATAGTTGATCTGGTTCTGCTATTTTGAGACAGGGATTTTGAGACCCGGATTTTGCTCAAAAGCAGTCACGAAAGGAACGCCAATTATTTATTCCCTAAATATTCGTCAGTACTTATTACTTTGGCGTAGGCTTTAAGTGTAACAAGTGCCGTAAGATGAACATCTTCCGCCTTAACGGTTTTACCATTGAAAGTCAGATTCTTTGCTGCACATGCATCGTGAATTACAGTACAGTCGAAACCATAATCAGAAGCCGCACGGGTTGCCCCTTCCAGACACATATTGGTCTGCATGCCGCATAAAACCAACTTCGTGATCCCGTTTTTACGGAGATAATCCAATAAATCCGTGTTCAGGAAACTATTTACTTCATGTTTCACAATTACTTTTTCACCGGCCAACGGAGCAACATTTGCATGTATTTCTGTTCCTTTGCCATCACCATGTTTAACATGAACTACCAGTTGTTTCGTTTCCCGGAAATGGTTCAGAAGTTTTTGCGCATTTAAACTTGCCGGAACAGGGTTTACCAGTTCCGAAGACCCTCCCGTAAAGTAGAAATCCTGTATGTCAATTATTATCAATGCCGTTTTGGACGGTGCAGTCTGGGCATGCGTTACGATTGAAACCATCATACTTAGAATAAAGAGTAATTTTTTCATCATTTCATTTTTTAATCAGGAAACCCTTTGAGGCCGGATATAGAGTAAGGAATCCGTTACCCGTTGATAATGCTTCAAATTTACTATAAAAATTAATGTGGGTTACCATTAATCCTATCAGTTAAGTATGATAAGTATATAAAATAATAATCCTGTGAATATTGTATTAAGGCCTATCGAATGATTTAAAGTAATGAGTATGAAGCAGGTCTTTGTTATGCTTTAATGAAACAACAGGAATGCTTATGTTGAAATGTAAAAATGATTGCTGAACCCAATCGCTGAAAGCCTTATACTTTTCGCCATCCTGGCATTATTGACCTCTAACCGGCACAACGTTTTCCATTTCCATTTTATCGAATATATTTGCTTTACGATCAATGCATTATGTAATTTTATATCATGATTTAACATTAGACTTAACCATCAAAAAAAAACATAATGCCATGAAAACATCAGTTATAGTATCGACATTCGCAGCACTCTGCCTCCTGATAACTTTCGCAGAAGCACCAACCCGCCGTAATGCTGAAAGCAATAATTCAACATCAGCCATCCATTTTTCATACTTTCCGGCAAACAGGGTTACTGCCAAACCAACAGTAATGGTATCAGCCAGCACAATCAAAAAAGCTGCAATTCAAGCTGAAGAAACAGCCTCTGAAGACTTCAGTTACCTGGAATTTAATGTTTCCGATTTTATAGACAAGGATGAAACAGCTTCCGAAATCAATACTGAGAATTCATTTGATTACCTGAAATTCGATGTCAATGAATATACAAACAGTGAAGCAAATTCCTACGAAGCAATTGAATTACCGGTAAATGAGTTTGAATACCTTAAGTTTGATGTTAATGAATACACTGCAACCGGTAAAGCTGATATAGTTGAATCAATTGAATTACCGGTTAATGAGTTCGAATCCCTGAAGTTTGATGTTACAAAATATGCAACAACCGATGAAGCAGACTCCTACGAAACAATTGAATTACCTGCAAATGAATTTGACTACCTGAAGTTTGACGTCACCAAATATGCTTCACATCCGGTATCCGACAATTTAGGCGAGTTGCCGGTAAATGAATAAACCTGCAAACTTCAAACAAGTAAGGCTTCAATCCCAGGCTTTGTAAATCGAGAGGCTGCCCATCAGGACAGCCTCTTCTGTTATAGCACATTTTTCAGACAGGATTAGAAAAGATGCCGGTTATGCAATAACCCTGAAACCCGAAGATTAAAACACCATTATTTTTCCACTTTTAAAAAAAACAACAAGACTTTACCAGGTTCGAAAGCATTTTTCATCCGGGTGAAAAGTGACCGTCAGTTGATCATCTTTAACTGCAGAGGTGTTAAAAATACTTTCTAAAGTGAATACCAAAATGCATTTTGGAAATAAACTACCATCCAAAATAGCTGCATAAACCAAAGTGGTTTTTCCGCTGCTGATACTTTTAAATTTATTCATCTTGTTCAATGATATCCCTGTTAAAATAGTCAACTGACCATTATAATTTACTTGTCAGCGATTAGCATTATTTGCTGAAATTTTATCCGGCCAAAGAAATATTTCACCGATCGTTTTACGCTGTTAACCGATTTAACAATTCATTATCAATACTTTCTGTAACATTTCTAATCCATTATCGTCATATAGGCAAATACAACATAAGTAACCAAAAACCAAAAGACCTCGCAAGAGAATAAAAATCAAAAGCCATGAAAACTTCAATTTTTGTATCGACTTTCGCAGCACTTTGCCTCCTGATAACTTTCGCAGAAGCTCCGAGCCGCCGCAATACTGAATCCAATGATGCAAAATCAACCATCAATATTTCATACATACCGGCAAACCTGGTTGTGGCTTCACCGGATGTTAAATTAACAGTCTTCACAAAGAAATCAGCTGCAATTAAAGCTGAAGAAACACCCGATGAAGACTTCAGTTACCTGAAATTTAATGTTTCCGATTTTCCGGACAAGGATGAAACTGCTGCCGAAATCAATACTGAGAATTCATTTGATTACCTGAAGTTCGATGTCAATGATTATTCATCTGTTGAAGCAGACTCACACGAATCAGGAGAGTTACCCGTAAGCGATTTTGGATACCTGAAGTTCAATGTCAATAACTATACAACAGGTGATGCAGTTTCCTACGAATCAATTGAGTTACCGGTAAATAATTATGATTACCTCAAGTTTGATGTTACAAAATATGCAACAACCAATGAAACAGACTCCTACGAAACAATTGAATTACCTGCAGATGAATTTGACTACCTGAAGTTTGACGTCACCAGATATGCTTCACAAAACAATCCGGCATCTGATAATTTAGGCGAGTTGCCGGTAAATGAATAAACCTGCAAACATAAAACAAGTAAGACTGCAATCACACTTTGTAAAACGAGAGGCTGCCCATCAGGACAGCCTCTTCTGCTATGTCACATTTTTCAGACAGGATTAGAAAAGATGCCGGTTATGCAATAACCCAGAAACCCTACGATAAAAAACACCATTATTTTTTTCCCTATGAAAAAGAAACAAGACTGTACCAGGTTCGAAAGCATTTTTCACCCGGGCGAAAAGTGACCGCCGGTTGATCATTTTTAACTACAGATGTTTTAAAAATACTTTCTAAAGTGAAGACCAAAATGCATTTTGGAAATAAACTACTATCCAAAATAGCTGCATATACCAAGGCGGCTTATTCGCTGCTGATACTTTTAAATTTATTCATCTTGTTCAATGATATCCCTGTTAAAATAGTCAACCGTTCATCACAATTTCATTGCCATCGATTAGCTTTATTTGCTGAAATTTTATCCGGCCAAATAAATATTTCACCGATCATTTTACGCTGTTAACCGATTTAACAATTCATTATCAGTACTTTCTGTAACATTTCTAATCCATTATCGTCATATAAGCAAATACAAAATAAGTAACCAAAAACCAAAAACCTCGCAAGAGAATAAAACCAAAAGCCATGAAAACTTCAATTATAGTATCAACTTTCGCAGCACTTTACCTCATGATAACTTTAGCAGAGGTTCCTGTCCGCCGAAATGCTGAAAGCAATAATGCAATATCAGCCATCCATTTTTCATACATACCGGCAAACCTGGTGGTTGCTTCTCCGGATGTTAAGTTAACAGCCATCACAAAGAAATCAGCTGCAATTAAAGCTGAAAAAACTGCCGCTGAAGACTTCAGTTACCTTAAATTTAATGTTTCCGATTTTACGGACATGGATGAAACAGTTGCCGAAATCAATACTGAGAATTCATTCGATTACCTGAAGTTCGATGCCAATGATTATACATCCGTTGATGCAGACTCACATGAATCAGGAGAGTTACCCGTAAGCGATTTTGGATACCTGAAGTTCAATGTCAATAACTACACAACAGGTGAAACAGTTTCCTACGAATCAATTGAATTACCGGTAAATGAGTTCGAATCCCTGAAGTTCGATGTCACAAAATATGCAACAGCCAATGAAGCAGACTCCTACCAAACAATTGAATTACCTGCAAATGAATTTGACTACCTGAAATTTGATGCTATAAAATTTGCTGCACAAAACAATTCTGCATCTGACAATTTAGGCGAGTTGCCGGTAAATGAATAAACCTGCAAACTTCAAACATGTAAGACTTCAATACCAGGCTTTGTAAAACGAGAGGCTGCTCATCAGGGCAGCCTCTATTGCTTTAGAGTATATTGTGAAACTTATTCATTCTTTAGTAATATGAAATTATCGGATATTGTAAAACATGGTGATTATTCAACAAGGCTTTTCGTAAATTTATTTCTCTTTCAAAATCAGCAGCCAGCCTTTTCCCGGTTCAACCGGGATTTCCTGTCCGGGGTTAAAAGTGGCAGAAGGCTGAAAATCCTTTGCTTCGACTGCAGTTAAAATGGCCTTTTCGGGTGATATTCCCAATGAATTCCAGTCGATTGCGAGTTTAATATCCGTTTTTTCTTTAGCCCAGCTGGCTATCGAAATGAGCGATTGCTTGTCTTTTTGATAGACCGTACAGATCACATCCGGATTATTCGTTTTTACCGGGCAATAAGGCACCCAATAACCAATCATACGGCTGCCTTGTATTCCAAAGGTATCCATTATTTTCCATACGGGAGTCGGATCCCCGGCCCATGGAAGACGGGCTGTCATGCCAAATATCATTCCACGCCATGCGTTGCCTCCATCCTGTAACATTTCGCCCATTAAACCATAAGGGATACCGGAAATTTCAGTTAACCAGTAATCAGGTTTGGAATTGTAATTAAAATACTCACCAAACCAGAGCCGGTTAATATATGGGAAATGTTCAAGGTAAAGGTTTGTACTGCTGGCAAATCCATCCCGAACGTTATACTGGTTGGCTGAATGCAAATCAATAATGGCACCTTTGCGGTTGCGGTCGAGAACTTTCCTGACACGTTTCATCGTAGTACGGTCGAAAGCAACGTCATCAATATAAATCCCATCGATGCCTTCATGAATGGCAAGCCAGTTCAGACCTTCCACATAAAAATTGTGCCAGCGTGAAACACCGCTATTCACTACAGCGGCATCTTTGAGCTCGGGTACAAACCATGCAGGTATATAATCCGAATCAAGATGTTCCTGTAACCAGGAGAAACCATTGCCTTTACCATGAGACAGAACCTCATCGCCCAGGCTGCGAAGCATAAACATTTCGGGTGCCTTATTCGAAAGTTCACGGACAGTATAGTAAATCTTAACTTTCAGGCCCTTTTCATGCCCTTCGTCAATGTACTTCTTCATCTCGGCGGGACGGAGGAAAGGATAATTAATATATGGATTGATGGCAGTGGCATGATGAACATTTACCGTATTGGCGCCGGTTTTAACTATTTCATCAATTGGTTTGAACGCATGATAAAACCGGGTATTCCACTGCCAATCCGTATTGATTGGCCG
>Ga0208789_1001368_pt1 | contig 14020 bp, 10 predicted proteins | sample Methanotroph_Enr_FD_187368 | JGI IMG/M metagenome (GOLD analysis project Ga0208789, IMG submission 187368) | Enriched soil microbial communities from Old Woman Creek wetland in Ohio, USA - Methanotroph_Enrichment_5 (SPAdes) (version 2) | ecosystem: Environmental > Terrestrial > Soil > Wetlands...
AGCATTGATCCTCAATCCGCTCCCGACTGGTTTCCAGTGCCTTGCTTTTTTATTCATGGTCAACTCCTAAATTCCTTCATTATCAGTCAAATAGACAGGAATAGCCTTAACTTAATGGCAGTGACGCGCTGCGTGGGAATGCCATGCAGGACGCGCTGCGTCCTGTGTTTGTGTCACCTAGTTTCCCAAACGTTACGTGTGCTCGCGGCGCAGCGCGCCTTAACTGCATTCCCACGCAGCGCGTGGGAACGAGAAATAACTGCGGAGAAGGCGCGCATGGCACGCCCTACTGGCAGCTTCTTTATATTTCGCCCAAGCTATCGCCCTGCAAATTAAATAGCCGCACTTCAACCCGTTTAACGGCAGGCAGGCGCCGATGCACAAGTGCAGCGATGCGCTGTTCAATGTCTGTCCACAATGCCTGTGAACCGGGAACGCTGTTTAATCTTTCCGTTGCCGCTTCGACCGTGTTTGCCTGTTCCAGTTCCTGTACCAGACTGCTGTTAAATCCTCGTTCCGCCGCTATTCGGGCGACAACGCTCATCGCCATGCCGCTCTTGCTGGAATGCGTGTCCCATACGCCGTCCAGCACTTTTGCCAATTTGCCCGGATGTCCCAATAGCCACAACACATCCAGCTCACGCTGTTGTTCAGCTAATGTTTGTTGCACAAAGCCGAGCGCGTCGCCGAGAAAATTGGCGATTTGCACCGCGCGTTGTTCGGGCAAGTCCAGTATCTCCTTGGCATAGTCGCGGCCGATTTTTCCCGGCAACAAAGCGATTCTGTTGACATCATTACTCCCTAAAGCGACGCGGATATAAACCTCAATCGAGGCAATCCATGACGCTAGCGATAAGGGTTCGACCAGGCCAGAAGTGCCGAGTATCGAGATGCCGCCGACTATGCCGAGTTTCGGGTTAAAAGTCTTTTTGGCAATCGTTTCGCCGTTTATACAGCCTATAGTCAGGTCGAAGCCTTGGTCGTTGGCGGAGACTTCGGCGACTGCCTGCCGTATCATCTTGCGCGGCGTCGGGTTAATTGCAGGTTCTCCGACCGCTACGCGTAAACCGGGTTGCGTTGCAGTGCCGACGCCGTCTCCGGCAAAAAAACGAATCCGGCCTGTATCGTTTTTTCGTACTTCGGCAAAAATCGTTGCCCCGTGCGTATTATCGGGGTCATCGCCGCCGTCCTTTAGCACTTCGGCTCGAGCCGTGTATTCGTTCAGCCGGCGGCAGTCCTGAACCGGTACGCTCAGGTAATGCAGATCGTCAGCCAAGGTTATTTGTACCTGCGTAAGACGCTCATCATGCAACAGCAGATAGAGCGCGGCTTTAACGGCGGCCGTGGCGCAGCTGCCGGTGGTGCGCCCGCGCCGTAAACCGTTTGGCGCAAGGACATTGAGATCGAACTCTTTAAGCGCGGTCCGAGCCATATTCTGCAAGCTGATTCACCGCATCGATCATCAAGCCGTTAACGACAGTTGCCGCCCACGGCGAACCGCCGCGCGTGCCGCTGTTGGTGATGCGCGGCACTTGCAGGCAGCGTTTCAACTCGGCTTTGGATTCGCGGGTGCCGACAAAGCCGACCGGCAAGCCGATTACCAGTTGCGGCCGCCAGCCGTGGTCGCGAATCAGGCGTACAGCTTCCATAATCGCCGTCGGCGCATCGCCTATCGACAGTACCATATCGTTACCGAACTTCTCGAACGCGCGCCGAATACCGGCTGCGGAACGGGTGATGCCCTGCGTTTGCGCCATCAGAACCGTCTCGTGATCATGCACGCCGCACCAGGTTTCGACGCCGAGTTGTTCAAGTAACGCGCGCTTTAGGCCGGTTTGCACCATGGTCACGTCGGTCACCACCAGCTTGCAGCGGAGCAGGGCGCGGATGCCGGTTTCGACCGCGCCGGCCGAGAAGTAAATGTCATCGACCGCATTAAAGTCGCCGCTGGTATGCACCAAGCGGTGCAGCACGGTTAAATGCTCCTTGGGAAAAGCAGACCAGTCGCGCCCGGCCGCGATAATGCGGAAACTTTCGGCTTCTATCGGATGCGGCACATAAGGCGCAAATTCTGTTTTAGTTTCATCGACAGCGGCTTTTTCGAACAGGCCGCGCACTTGCAGATGATGCGGACGTTGCGGTTCGCCGACCTGTTGTTCAAAGCCGACGATTTGCACCCGGTATTTGCATAGCGAGCAGTTCATCGCCGCACGGCCTTCGATGGCTTCTTGCGCCCTGGCGATCAGCACATCGGCGACATTCGGATGCACGCCGAGGTAACTTGATTTAAGCACTTCCAGACCGGGTTCACGCTGCTGCAACGCATCGGCCGCATCGTAAATACGCTTGACCAGGATACCGTCGAACAGGAAAAACGGCACCACGATCAACCTTGCATAGCCGAGCTTAGCCGCAGTGCGCAGGCCGTCGGCAACCAGCGGTTTCGCGGTGCCTGAATAACACACGTAAGATCCGCCAAAGCCCATGCCTTCTTCAATCATCCGCGCGAACTTGGCGACTTCGCCGTTCGCGTCGGGATCGGTGGTGCCGCGGCCGACCAGCACCAGGCAAGTATCGTCGCGACGTACAGTTTTAGTTGATGTCGCTTCGGCCTCGACGATGCGCTCTTGAACCACTTGCAGTAACAGTGGATGCAAGCCCATCGGCGCACCGAAATAAAAGTCGATCTCGGGATGTTCGCGAGCGAAAGTCAGCAATTCGCTGGGCATGTCGTTTTTAGCGTGGGTCGCAGCCAACAGGATGCCGGGCACCATCACGACTTGCTTGGCATCAGCCTTTAATTGATCGGCAATCGCTTGGTCGATAGTCGGGCCGGCGAATTCCAGATAGCCGTGGCTGATTGTATGCTGCGGTGCGCGTTCCTTGACCAGTTCAACTAGCTGTTCGAATTCGCGAATGCCGTCGGCATCGCGGCTGCCGTGGCCTGCGATAACGATGCCGAAGGGTTGTTGTATTTCAGCCTGCATCCGGTAACTGCTCCGTTGCTGGTTCGATTTGGCTGGACATCGGATTGCGGGTGCGGATCAGCATGATGCTCATATCGCTGAATTCCTTTGTCGCACAGTCGGCGAGCGTGCCGTGCCATTCCGCTTCCGAGCGAGTTAAATTCTCCCAAACCTCGGTCGGATGATCCGGCAATATGCCTTGTTCCAACAGGTAAGCGGCGATATGCCGAGGCATGAATGAGCGCGCCTCGTCCCACGGGCATGGGATTACGATCGCATTGCGCTGGTCTTGCAACACATGCACTAAGTGTTGCTTGAACGGTTCGAGGTCGCCGCGGCGGTGCAGGGTAATGAATGTCGTTTCATCGAAACAAACCTTGGCGCGGGACGCAAGAATCTGCGCCGAAGAGATGCCCGGCACGGTTTCGACCGGATGGCCGCAAGCGCGTTCGACCCGTTCCAGGTATTGGAAGCCGCTGAAATGAATGTCGCCCATGAATACCACGACGCAGTTTTTGCCTGCGTGGTGTTCAGCCGCGACTTTCGCCAATTGCTCGGTCTGGTCGCGGTAATTCATCAATACGGTTTGCGCGGTAGCGGGAATCAGGCTTTGGACGACGTTAACGACGGCATCGAATCCGGCGACCACGTCGGCGTTACGAATCAGGTCTGCGCCGCGTTGAGTCAAATAACCGACATCGCCGGGGCCTGCGCCTATGCAGATAATCATAATTGTTCCTTTAGATATGAAAAACTTTCACCGCGAAGGCACGAAGAGCACAAAGTTTTAATTTTTCGTGTCTTCATGTGTCTTTGCGGTAAATAAAATATTTACATAGTTCCCACGCTCCGGCGTGGGAATTCAGTCCGCAACGCTCCAGCGTTGCGAAATACCTTGCCGGCAAAAAAACACCTTTGCCCGCAAAGGTTCCGTGACGCTGGAGCGTCTAAAACTGCATTCCCACGCCGGAGCGTGGGAACGATAAAAATGTGGTGAAAGCGCATTCGGCTTGCTTTGATAACCTTGCGAGTTAGACCTTCCAGGTTTCAAAAACCTGGAAGGTCTGCATATCGGAAGCTTTCCGATCATTTAAGACATCCACGTATCGTAAGCGCCAGATTTTCTGCCGATAATTCTTCCAGCGTCAGGCATTCGGCACCTAAGGCTTGCGCCAATTGCCGGGCTCTACCCAAACGCAAATAACCGGTTTCGGTATCGAGCACCAGAGCAGGGATGCCGCGCTCGGCAATTAACTCTGCAAATCTCAAGCTTTCCTGCCAAGGATCGTTACCGTCGTTCAACGCAACATTGGCTTTGCCGTCGCTAAGCAATACCAGCAACGGCGGCGTGTTGGTTTTTTCCAGCGTTTCCAGCGCCACGGACAATGCATGAGGCAACGGCGTGCGGCCGCCGGTAGGCAATTCGCGCAGGTTTTGTTCGGCAAGATCGACGCTACGAGTCGGCGACAGTAGTAATTGCGCGGATTCGCCGCGAAAACTGATCACCGCGACTTCATCACGCTGCTGGTAGGCATCGGTGAGCAGAGATAACACAGCGCCTTTGACGGCTTCCATGCGCCGTTGCGCGGCCATTGAGCCGGACGCATCGACGACAAATAAAATCAGGTTGGCGTTTTTGCCGGTGCGGATTTGCTGGTGCAGATCGTCTTTTGTCACCTGAAAATCGACCGCCATGGATGGTGGAAGTGTCGCAATCGGTAGGGAACCGATGCGACCAGCGCTGCCTCGAAGCGCGGCGCTACGCAATGTCGCGCCGACCGCGAGGCTGCTTGGATTCCGGTCGGGGACGGCGCGCACGACACGGCCGCGCGGCGCATCTTGTGCGGTGCTGCGTTTGCCGGCGCTGAAACGGTTGGCGGCGGCATCGACTTCTATGCGTCGGACATTACCGGCAGATGCGGCCGCGAAGACTTGTTGCTGGTCTTGCGGCTCATCGCTATTTCGATCATTTTCCTGCCCGGTACTTTCGTCGCCGGATTCGCCTTGATCGGGCGGCTGTAAGGCCTGTTGCATCAGGTCGTCGAGTTGATCTTGATCCAGTCCCGGTTGCTCGAACGGCTTGCGCCTGCGCCGGTGCGGCAGCACCAATTCAGCCGCGCCGCGCACGTCTTGCGGGGTTACCTGCGACCGGCCGTCGAGCGCGGCCAATGCCCGCGATGCTTTATGCATCACGATGTCGGCGCGAAGGCTGGCAACCTCGAATTCGCAGCATAAATGGCTGATCAAGTCGAGCAACGCGTCGTCCAGTGTGACTTCAGGCAGCAATTGCTGCGCTGTCGCGAGCCGATGGCGCAAAGATTGCTGCTCCTGCATCCAGGCCGCTGCATAAGCGCTAGGATTGGCCTCGAACGCAATGCGCCGGCGCACGACTTCGGAACGCAGGGTTTTGTCGCGTGGCGCGGTCACTTCAACCATCAAGCCGAAGCGGTCCAGCAATTGCGGGCGCAAATCGCCTTCTTCCAAATTCATCGTGCCGATCAGCGTGAAGCGGGCAGGGTGGCTGATCGACAAGCCTTCGCGTTGCACGGTATTGACGCCCATCGCTGCCGCATCCAGCAGCACATCGACCAGATGGTCGGGCAGCAGGTTGACTTCGTCGATATAGAGTATGCCCCGGTGCGCCGAAGCCAGCAGGCCGGGCTTGAACACGCGCTGGCCGCCTTTTAGCGCCTGCTCCAAATCCAGGGTGCCGATCACGCGGTCTTCGGTGGCGCCCAGCGGCAGGGTGACGAAAGGGACAGTGTCCGCTTGCGCCGTCGCATGTTCGGCATTGCAGATTTCGCAGTGCTGATAGGGAGCATGGGGGGCACAGTTAAACGCGCAACCGGCAATTCGTTCGATCAGCGGCAGGATGTCGGTCAGCGCCCGCGCCGCGGTGCTTTTTGCGGTGCCTTTGTCGCCGCGTATCAGTACGCCGCCCAGCGACGGATCGACCGCGCACAGCAGCAACGCGGTCTTGAGCTGGGTTTGTTCGACGATGGCCGAAAAAGGGAAGGTGGCTTGGTTCATTTGCTTTTTAGCAAGTTAAATAAATAGAACACGGATGACACGGATTTTTACGGATGACCACGGATAAAATCAAATCCGCGTCAATCCGTCCAATCCGCGTCATCCGTGTGCCATTTTCTAATAAGTTCATCATGCCCCGCGCGGTGTTTCGCCGCGCGCCTCCAGCAGAGTTTCGCTATTCAGGTATAAAGCCTGCAAGGCATCCAGCGTTTGTTGCTTCGGTTCGGCCCACATACCGCGGCTGGCGGCCTCCAACAGGCGTTCGGCTATCGCGTTTTGCGCCCAGGGGTTGGCTTGTTCCAGAAAACGTTGCATTTCCGGGTCCATCGCGTAAGTCTCGGCGACTTGCTCGTACATCCAGTCGTCCATGACTTGTGCTGTCGCGTCGTAGCCGAATAAGTAATCGACGGTCGCGGTCAGTTCCAGTCCGCCTTTGTAGCCGTGACGGCGAATGCTGTCCAGCCATTTCGGGTTGACCACGCGCGAGCGGAATACGCGCAAGGTTTCTTCTTTCAAGTCGCGAACTTGCGCCCGTGACGGATCGTGGCTGTCGCCGAAATATTTGCGCGGCTGTTGGCCTGTCAAAGCCCTGATCGTCGCGATCATGCCGCCGTGAAATTGCAGGTAATCGTCGCTGTCGAAAATATCGTGCTCGCGGTTGTCCTGATTATGCAATGAGACCTGGACGCCGGACAGGCGGGTACGGAACGCATCGCGCTGGTCGTTGCCTTGTTGGCTGCGACCGTAAGCATAGCCGCCCCAGTTGACGTAGGCTTCGGCAAAGTCGGCATCGGCCTGCCAGTTTTTTTCCTGGATCAGCGGCAAGATGCCCGCGCCGTAACTGCCTGGCTTGGCGCCGAAGATGCGGAATCCGGCGCGTTGCGAGGCTTCGTCTTCGGACAGGCCTTTGCCTATCCATTCGCCCAGTTCAGCCAAATAATGCTTGCGGACAAAGTTTTGCGATAGCGGTTCGTCGAGCGCGATGACGGCATTGACCGCGTCGTCGATCAAATCGATCAGTTGCGGGAATGCGTCGCGGAAAAAACCGCTGATGCGGGTCGTCACATCAATGCGAGGGCGTTTTAATTCGTCCAGCGGGATGGCTTCGACGCCGGTCAAGCGGCGGTTTTCGTGCTGCCATACTGGGCGCACGCCGAGCAGCGCTAAAATTTGCGCGACGTCATCGCCATGGGTGCGCATCGCGCTGGTACCCCAGATGCTGATCGCGACGCTTTCGGGATAATCGCCGGTTTCGCGGACGTAGCGGGAGAGCACTTCATTGGCAAGTTGCTGACCGACGCGCCACGCGGATTGCGAGGGGACGCTACGCGGATCGACCGAGTAAAAATTGCGCCCGGTCGGCAGGATGCTTGCCATGCCGCGGGTCGGAGATCCGCTGGGACCAGCCGGTACATAGCCGCCGGACAGGCCGCGCAGCAGGTTATCGATTTCGTCGGTGGCGCGGGCGAGATTGGGTGCTAACTCGCGGCAGGCATAGTTTAGTATGCGTTTTATGGCAGTGAAATCATCGTTCCCATGCTCTGCGTGGGAATGCAGGTTGAACCGCTCTGCGGTTCGGGACGCTGGAGCGTCCCCGACTGGGTTCCCACGCAGAGCGTGGGAACCATAAATACGGGTGATAGCTTGGTCTATGGCAGATTCGGAATAATCATGTGCCTGCAATTCTTTGAATAGTTGTTTGCATAACGCTTCGATGGTTTCTAAAACATCTGCATGGGTAGCTAAAGAGCGTCCCGCCAGTTTTTCAAGTTCGGGAATTGCTTGATCCAATCGACGGCCTTGATGTTCGAGCAGCGAATCCATGCTCAGTCCAAATAGCCGCGCAATTTCTATAGGCAATCCGGGGATGTCCTGATTCGGCAGGCGGGTTAGCGAGACCAGCATATCTACCAGTTGCTCGTTTTCCGGCGCCTGTCCGAGTATATGCAAACCGTCGCGGATTTGCGCCGCGCCCAATTCGCAAAGATAGCCGTCCAGGTCTTCGATCAAATGCGCGACATCGGCACCGGCCATTTTGGTCAGCAGTTCGGGCAGTCCATTTTGATGATCATCATGGTCATGATGATGCCCTTGGTGATGATTATCGTCGTGGTCGTGGTGATATTCATGCTTCTCTTCGTCGTGATCGTGGTCATGATGCTCGCCGTGCTCATGATCATCGTCATGATCGTGATGATGCCCATGATGGTGTTCGTCATGTCCATGATCATGGTGGTGATGGTCGTGACTATGATGCTCATGTTCGTGGTCATGGTCATGATGATCGGCATGGTGGTGCCCATCGTGATGATGTCCATGATGGTCGTCATCGTGATCATGATCGTGATGCAGCAGCCGGGCTTGCAAATCGGCATCCAGGTTGGTTTCTTTGACCAAGTCCCAAATCTGCTGCTGCAACAACGGCAGTTTGGCCGGATCAAGCACTTCCACCTGATAATACTCATCAACCAGCTGGGTCAATTGCGCCAATGCGCCGTAAGTATCGGCGGTGGTCATCGGCGGCGTCAGGTGATCGACGACAACGGCATGAGCGCGGCGTTTGGCCTGCGCGCCTTCGCCGGGATCGTTGATAATGAACGGATAAAACAACGGCATATCGGTCAACAGCGCATCGGGAAAACAATTCTCCGACAAGCCCACGCCTTTGCCCGGCAGCCATTCCAAAGTGCCGTGCTTGCCGACATGGACAATCGCATCGGCCTTCCATTCGTCGCGGAGCCAGCGATACAGTGCATAGTAATGGTGGGTGGGCGGCAAGTCGGGTTGGTGATAAATAGCGTCGGGGTCCATGCCGTAGCCGCGCGGCGGCTGCAATGCGACAAAGCTGTTGCCGAGTTCCAGTCCTGCCAACACAAGATGATCATTATGGAAATAAGCTTCGCCCGGCGCGGCTCCCCATTGCGCGGTCATTTTGTCCTGCATTTCAACGGGCAGGTCGTCAAACCATACTTGATATTGCGCTGCCGATACCCGGCCAACGGCATTAGCGAGTTGTTCGGTCGTCAAATAGGTATTGTCGTAAGCGCAACGGTCGATCAGGTCGTGGATCAGCTCGGTGCCGCTGTCCGGCAGGTCGCCGATACTGTAACCGGCGGCTTGCATGGCTTGCAGGATCCGCATCAGCGACGCCGGGGCATCCAAACCAACTGCGTTGCCGATTTGCGAGGCCTTGCTGTTGGAGTTGGTGAACACGAAAGCGATACGTTTGTCGGCATTATTCAGGTGCTTAAGCTGTGCAAAACGCGCGGCGATTTGGGCGATACGTACGACACGATCCTGCACGGGTTCGTATTCGATCAGTTCGTTCGACAGGCCGGCGGTTTTTGCCTTGAACGACAGTGGTACGGTGATGATGCGGCCGTCGAATTCCGGCAGCACCACGTTCATTGCCGCATCCAGCGGATTGAGGCCGCGTGCCGATTGTTCCCACTGATGCTGCATCATGCCGCTGGTGATGGCTTGCAGTACCGGTACATTGAGTTGTTCCAGCACCGATACCGACCAGCCTGCGGGCGTGGCTCCGCCGGGGGTGATTTCGCCCATCGCGAATGCGGTGGTGTTGATCAGTACGTCGATATGTGTACCTTGTTCGCCGCTGAAATAGCGTAGTGCTGTCGGAAGGGCATTATCGTTATGACCTGCGCGTAACGACGAAGTAAACACGGGCAATACGTTCAGGCCGTGTTTTTCCAGTTGTTCTATTAAAGCATCGATAAAGCGCGTGTTGCCGCTCATCCAATGGGCGCGGTAAAACACGATGCCGACACTTGCTTGATCTTGCGTTCGCAAGGCAAGCCAGTCGTTTATGCCTGAATCTTGGGATAGGTCGGGGTGATAAATGCCGTGCTCGGGCAAATCGACGGCCGGTTCGAAACCGAAACCGGTCAGTAAAAAATGATCGGAAAGATAACGTAGCAGTTGCGCCATATTGATGCTGCCGCCGGCCTGAAAATAAGCCTGTACCTGATGCAGTACGTCGGAAGATACCGTGGACGCGGCCGCCAGTTCAGGGTCAGGCTCGCCGGTGCCGCTGATCGCGATTAAGTGTAATCCTTGGTTTTTGGCGTGACGCACCAGATCGGCAAAGCCGGGCACGCTGCCGAGACGGCCCAATACGCGCAACACGATGATATTTGCCGAGGCCAGTTGATGCTCAAGCAATTCGGCCATTTGCGCATCGCTTTCCAATGCCTGCAAGTTGATGCCGGTGACTTCCGGAAAACTTTCCGGCGTTTGCGCCAACGCGCTTTGCAGCACCATCAGGTCGTTGGGCGCATGGGTCAGCAAGGCTATATTAGACATCGCCGCTACCTAAGCGATGAAAAACATGTTCGCTGACTTCGACGTCATTTTCCAGGTGTTCGCTGACGATACGATCCAACACTGCGTCGTCGCTACAGGAATACCAGACGCCTTCCGGATAAACGACCAGGATCGGACCATTCTTGCATACGGCAAAACAGTTTGAGCGGGTGCGTTTTATTTTAAGCTGGGGGCGGGCATCGATTTTTTGCCCCAGCTGTTGAAACGCTTCTGTGTTGTTTCCGGAGCAGCGCGGGCCTGTACACATCAATACGTGTTTGTTGTGGGTTCTCATGATTCCTTTTTGTAAAACTGTCCCATCAAACCGCCAATAGCCAGCCAAAAGACTGCGTTGGCAAAAACGGTGGCGACTATAAAAGCTTGCGCCAATTCCGCGGGTGCGGCGCTGCTGTGAACCTCCGGCTGCGGCGCGCTGATTAAATGAGGTGCTGCGAGTAATACCGCACCGAAAAACTTGTTGGTCCTGGTAAGTGCAAAAGCCAGTAAGGACAGGCCGAAGCCGGTATCAAGCACGGTTATCAGCCACCAACTTTGCCGATCGGCCAGTTTGGCCGCTTCAGTGCCGGGAACTTCCGGCGGTAATCCCAAAGACGGCGCAACGAAAAAGGTTATGTAGCCGGCGAGGCCCCATAACAGCCCTATGCGCCAACTGCCGGGGCGGCCGCGCAAACACATGATCGAACCAATCAGCAAGGCAAAACCCACGCCCAGACTGATATTGGCAATGGCGGTAAAAAACGTCCGCTCCCAGCCGTTTTCAGGCTGCCATTCATGGTGTTCGTGGCTATTTTCAGTGCTGGAAACGATCGCTGCCGCGGCGTTTTCCTCGTATACCTCGGCTTGAAGCAAGGTCGGGATGACTTGAATTTGTTGAACGGCGGTTAATAACAAACCCGCCAGTAAACCGGTCCAGAGAGCCGCGACAACAAGCTCCCTGAAAGTGGTCGGATTAAACATTAATGGCACGGGAAACTGGCGGAATGTCGTCCATCATGTGCAGCGTTATGAAGTTGCGCGGCTTCGGCGAAACCGGCGGCATACAGCAGCGACAAGCCAAGCATGCCGGCCAGCATTGCTGGTAGGATTTTGTCTTTTAAAACTTCGGAACGGGTTTGTGTTTGGGTGTTGTCGAGCAAAACAGGTGTTGATGACATGTAATTTCTCCTGGATAAAGAGACAGCAAAGCCGGTAACAATCAAGGTTTCCGGCGGAAATAATCTGTACGGGGAGAAAAACAGGACGGACGCGAAAGAAGCTATCCATCTGAGCGCCCACCGCGCACAAATTCGATTATCACTTCAGGCCGGTCTCCGGGCTCACGAGTTGAAAGCCAATGTTTGCGCTTTCAAGGTTGGCGCCTTCCCATGCATCACACAGTGGCGTTTGCAAACCTTTTACTTGTTTACCGTTGCGGGGGCAGCGTGGGCTTTGTTGCATTTTAAGCAACCTCACCAACTTCCCGTTTCAATTCGGCGGACGATAGTCCATGAATACCTGAAGTAAATTATACGGGAGTTAGTATATTCACTCAGTAAAAAACTAGCAAGCATAAATCATTCCGGTATTCATACGTATTGTATATTTAACCGATGTTACGCAGTTAGACGGGTTAATACTTTTGCTCGGGGTTTGGATTAGCTTCGGTTTACAGCTCCATTTTATGGCTTTTTGGAGCGCTTCTTGGATGGTACCCGTAGCTCGCCGGTGCCGATTCGTAGCGCTTCGACATCGAGTTCATGTTCAAGACGATGCAGGATGTCGTCGCTGATCACGCCGTCGTTCCGAAGATCGATTACGGTTAAGCGCTCAGCTGTCAGGGTCTCGTGACGCAAACGCCGGAATGCGTCGGTTGCGACTTTTGTGCATTCCGTGTCCGTGGCTTCGACCTCAAGATAGCGTTGCAGACGGCGGCCGTAGTGAACCCGTAACTGTTCGACATGAGCCGGAACCGGCCAGTCTTCGCCAGCTATCTCATCAAGCAGCGCCAGCGCCGCCATTGCCGCGCGTTCCCTGGCTTGTCTCTCTTCATGCTCAATATCGCCGTCGTCATCCAAATCCAGGCTGCGGATCAGCAACGGAAGCGACAAACCTTGAAATACCAAGGTAACCAGAATCACCATGAAGGCAATCAGGATGATTTCCGCACGAAATGGAAACGGAGTTCCTGTTGCCGTGATCAACGGTAGAGCCATTGCCGCAGCAAGGGAGACAATGCCGCGCATACCGGTCCAGCCGATGATGAACAGGTTCTGCCAGGACGGCATCGGGTCGCGTGCGCGTATCGATGAACTCAAAAATCGCGGCGCCCAGGCGGCTACCGGAACCCATATCAGACGCACGATGATCGCTGTCACGCTTATCAATAAGCCGATTACGGTGAGCCGGCCCAATTCGCTGGCTGGAATGGCGCCACGTAGGGTATCAAGTTGCAGGCCGATGATGATGAAAATGATGCCGTTGAGGATGAATACGAGAAGATCCCAAACCGCCCGTGCCTGGATTCGGGTAATCGGCGCAACAATGGCGCTGAAGTGTTGGCGGGTATACAGGCCTCCAACCACGCAGGCCAATACCGACGAGGCATGGGCCTGTTCAGCCAGAACCCAGGCGATATAAGGAGCCAGCAGGGTGATGGCGATTTCGCTGAAACTATCGCCGGTCAGGCGTAAAGCCCAATAGACGACGACGCCTATAACGAAGCCGACAGCGATGCCCAGAGTGGCAGCGAGAAAAAAGTCCATCAGTGTGGTGCTTAAGTCAAAAGTTCCACTGACGGCGGCAACAAGCGCTGCGCGGTAAAGGACCAGCGCGGTCGCATCGTTCACCAGGCTTTCGCCTTCCAGTATGCTGATGCCCCTGCGCGGGAGGTGGAGCTGCTTCACAATCGCGGTAGCGGAAACAGCATCCGGAGGGGAGACAATAGCGCCTAAAACAATGGCCTCAGCCCAGCCTAGTCCCGGCAATACGGCATGAGCGACGCCGGCAACCGCCGCCGTGGTAACCAGCACCAAGCCCACAGCCAATAGCGTGATCGGACGGGCGTTTGCGCGAAAATCCCTCCAAGAGGTGAAATAGGCGGCAGCCCAGAGCAGGGGCGGCAGGAAAACCAGGAAGATGAGATCCGGATCGAGACGAATGCTGGGCAGGCCGGGTACAAAACTCAAAACCAAGCCGCCAAGCACCAGCAGAATCGGATAGGGAATAGCAAATTTGCGTGCGGCCGTGGTCAAGGCAAGTACGGCGGTCAACAGCAAAATGATCATTTCGAGTTGGTAAAGACTGTTCATACATTCACCCAATTCAGTCGCAAATATTCAAAAGCTTTATTATTTGCAGACGAAATTATACCGCTAAGGCGAATCCCCGTAAAAAACATACCCCGTATGTCTGATTTTTTATTCACCACGAAGACACGAAGGACACGAAGTTTGTGTTTTTTCTTCGTGCTCTCGGCAACTGCTCCTGCGTTGCTAAACCACAGGGATGTGGCGAATGCAGAAAACGCAGGAGCGGTTTTCTGCCTACCTCCTGCATCCTTGCAGTCGTTCGTGTCTTCGGAGCGCCGGGTACCCGGTCACTCTAGCAACCTGAGAGGTGGTTGTCATGTCAATTGTCGATTGGACATGTAGTTGCGGCCTGTCGTGTTCCCGGTAACGGGGCACGGGGAGCAAGGCCGGTCT
>Ga0208789_1001371_pt1 | contig 13995 bp, 13 predicted proteins | sample Methanotroph_Enr_FD_187368 | JGI IMG/M metagenome (GOLD analysis project Ga0208789, IMG submission 187368) | Enriched soil microbial communities from Old Woman Creek wetland in Ohio, USA - Methanotroph_Enrichment_5 (SPAdes) (version 2) | ecosystem: Environmental > Terrestrial > Soil > Wetlands...
GAAGAATATAATATAGTGTTCGCATGGTTAACTATTGAAGACGGATTTTAAATTTTCGTATACTGATGAAAATAAACAGTGCTGACATTCCTATTAATACCAGGGTGTTAGGCCATATCTCATTTAATCCGCCACCTTTGAGCATTACGGTCCTGTTGATCTCGATAAACCAGCGCGGCGGCATCAGATTGGCAACAATTTGCAAAGCGAATGGCATATTTTTAATCGGAAATATAAAACCAGAGAGTAAAATACTTGGCAACATAAGGACGAAGCCTGATATCGCCATTGCTGTAAGCTGACTGTCAACAAAGGTGGAGATCAGAATTCCAAGCGAAAGTGCAAGAAATATATAAAGCAGGATCTCGGCCAGTAATAATGCAAAACTTCCGATTACCGGAACTTTGAATACCAGCATACCTAATGCTAATACAACCAGGGCACTAACTATTGAAAGTATCATGTAGGGTACAACCTTTCCCAGGATGATCTGGATCGGTTTAAGCGGGGAAGCGAGCAGTATCTCCATTGTTCCCATCTCTTTTTCGCGGGCAATTGTAATGGCGGTCATCATTGCCGAGATCAGCATAAGGATAACAGCAATCAGACCTGGTATGAAGTTATAGGCATCGCGCATATTCTCGTTGAAAAGCATTCTGACCTTTATATTTATGCCCGGAGGAGATTGGTCTTTTATAAACTCTGCCCTGACAAAGTTATTGGTGATCGCAGTGGTATAATTCACAATCAATTGCGCGGCATTGGGTTCCGATGCGTCAGCAATTACCTGAATTCCTGCTTTCCCGTCTTTCATCAGGTTTAATGCAAAATCGGGTTCGAAAACAACGATCTCCTTAACTTTACCACTCCTGAAAAGACTTTCGTAATCACCCTCTGCAGATGGAATTGCGGCTAACTGAAAGAATCCTGATGATAATAATTGCTGGCTGAGTTTTTTACTGAGATCGTCTTTGGAATGATCGACAATTGCAACTTTAACATTGCGAACCTCGTTTGTCATTACGTAACCAAAAAGCATAAGCTGGGCAATGGGAATCCCGAACAGTATAATCAGGGTCCGGGGATCGCGAAAAATATGGTAAAACTCTTTACGTAGAAATGCAAGAAATCTGTTCATCGTGCAATTTTTAAAAATACTTCGTCCATATTGGCTGCATTGTATTGTTCTTTGAGCTTTTCAGGTGTGTCGAGCGCGACAATCCGCCCGTCGGCCATGATCGATACCCTGTCACAATATTCCGCTTCATCCATATAATGGGTCGTAACAAAAACGGTAATTCCCTTTTCGACAGCTTCGTAGATCAGGTTCCAGAATTGACGCCGTGTGATCGGATCGACTCCACCCGTTGGTTCGTCGAGAAAGACAATTTTTGGATTGTGAAGAATGGCGATTGAAAAGGCAAGCTTCTGTTTCCATCCCAATGGCAGATCACCGATTTTTCGGTTTTCATAGGCCGTAAGTCCAAGCCGATCAAGCATTTCTGTGGTTCTCGCTTTTCGTTCGGAGATTTTCATTCCGTATACGCCGCCATAAAACCGTATATTCTGATAGACCGTAAGGTCCTCGTACAGGGAGAATTTCTGGCTCATGTAGCCGATATTCTTTTTTATTTGTTCGGTTTGCCGGAATACGTCATATCCTGCGACAGTCATATCACCCGAAGTGGGGATGGAGAGGCCGCATAATATGCGGATTGCAGTTGTTTTGCCTGCTCCGTTAGCTCCGAGGAATCCAAAAATTTCACCTTTGTAAACCTCGAAATTGAGGTTGTCATTGGCAACGAAGTCTCCGAACTTCTTGACCATATTTTTAACGGTAATAACGGGTTCTCTTGATATCATGGTCTCTCTTTTGGAATGTTCATGAGCAGGATAAAAACATCTTCAATGGTGGCTGCGGCAGGTTCGACTGAAATTTCGGTTTCCCCTTTAAGTATTAAAAATTGTTGGATAGAACCGATATTGTAAATCCCTTTTGGGGTGACAAGGTGTAAAACCTGTCCAAAGCTGTTAACCGAAATCATCGAAGGGAGATTTTCCAGCAATTTTGACGTGTTGTATATCTTCCGTGTACGGACTGTCCATAAATCCTCAGGGAATGACTTTATCATCGCCTGGGGTGTTGCAACCGACATCAAAGTTCCCTGCTGGATCAGTGCAATTCTGTCGCACAACGAAGCCTCGTCCATGTAAGGGGTTGATACAAGAATGGTGATTCCCATATCTTTTAGTCTTTTAAGCATTTCCCAAAACTCTTTTCTCGAAACGGCATCTACTCCTGTGGTTGGTTCGTCAAGGATCAGGATTTCAGGTTTATGAATCAGTGCGCACGAAAGGGCAAGTTTTTGCTTCATCCCTCCCGAAAGTTTGCCTGCGCGGCGTGTTTTGAACGGCTCGATCTGCTGGTAGATATCTTTAATCAAATGGTAGTTTTCCTGGATTGTTGTTCCGAAAACAGTGGCGAAAAATTTCAGGTTCTCCTCAACAGTCAGATCGGGATAAAGTGAAAACCTACCGGGCATATATCCTGTGATCAACCTTACTTTTTTATAATCGCTCACAACATCCAGCCCGTTCATTGTTGCTGAACCACCGTCGGGGAGGAGAAGCGACATAAGGATACGCATCAGCGATGTCTTTCCGGCTCCGTCGGGACCAATTAATCCGAAGAGTTCAGCCTTTTTGACCGAAAGGGAGACCTTTTCAAGAGCAACGATGTCGCCATACCGTTTATGAATATCAATAACTTCAATCATTTGGGAGCAGGAGTTAGAATTTTATTTCCCCGGGCATCCCCAGTTTAAGTGTTCCGTCATTGGGAACGCGAACTTTGGCAGCATACACGAGTTTAACGCGTTCCTCGCGCGTCTGGATAATCTTTGGGGTGAATTCGGCCTCAGGTGAGATCCACTCTACTGTTCCGGCAATCTCTTTAATCCCATCCTTCCCGTCAATCATCACTTTGACTTGCTTCCCGATTTGAATCTGGGTTAGTTGCGGACCACTGATATAAACCCTGAGAACCAGGTTGTCGATATTCGCCATTTTGTAAAGTGATTTTCCCGGGGTTGCGAGCTCACCTGTCTCAGCATATTTCTCCAGTATAATTCCTGGTATGGGGGCTTTAATGACAGAGGATGCAATTCTGTCATTTAATACAGCTATTTGAGCATCGATAGCTTCAGCGCTTTTATCGACAGCTGATATTTGTGCCGAAATGGCTTTTTTCTGCTTCCCGGTTAGGGCAATCTGACCGTCAATATCATCCATCTGCTTTGGTGTGGCGGCTCCTTCTGCAAGCATTTTCTGAATCCGGACCTGGTCTTTTCTGATATTGACTATTTGTTGGTCAGATACGGAAATCTGCGCGTAAAGCCCTGCCTTTTGAGCCTCTACCGATTCTTTCTGTGCCAGTAGCAGGTTGCGCTGCAATACGAGATTAGCAGTATCTGTGATGGCCATTATTGCTCCCTGGGTCACTTTCTCCCCTTCGTTAAAGGCGGTCATCAGGATTCTCCCGCTGTTTTCAGCCGAGATGATCACCTCGTCAGTTTCGAAATTACCAAAAGCATCGGATTTGATTGAATTATTTGTACATGCTGTGATGGTGATTATCAGCGATAAAAATAAAAATGTTTTCATGTTTGGGACAGTTATTGTTGATATTTTGTAATTGACATTTAATTGCTTTTAGTACTTTGTTACAGGTTCTCCTTTTATCGTCCTGTAATTCACTGATGACTGTATTAACTGAACTCTTCTGGTTTCCAGATTTACCCTGGCCTGAAGTGCTGCGTTCAGATCGCGGATATAATCGGCAGATGTGATTGCCCCGTTTTCAAGTGCAACTGACGATCGTTTGCTGATCTGATCTTTGATTGTAACCAACTGTTCGTCAGTATTTATCAGGTTTATTAGTTTTTGTGAATTGTTCTCTTCCTGGTTAAGTGACATTTTGAGAGAACGACTGAAATTGTCAAGATTCGTATCGATCAGGTCCTTCTGAAGTTTCAAGGTCGATCTTTCCCGGCTTGATTTATGCCAGTCCCAAATGTTCCACGATAATCCAGCCCCAATCATATACCAGTCGGCGAAATTGTTGTCAAGCATATTTAAACCCGGGCGACCATACCCCGCCTGTCCGAAAGCAAAAACAAAAGGTTTTCGTGAATTTTTCAGAACCTCTTCACTTTTGTCGAGCTTTGATTTCTGCAAAGTGAATAATATGATCTCTGGCCGTGCAAGTTCATTGTTTGCGTCGGCATTCAACAGTATTGGTTTAGCGAAGATTGTCTGATTAGGGATAGAAGTACCGGTAACAATTTCTAGTAGCGATAAAGTTGTACGACGGGTTGACTTAAGTTCAGTTTCCATCTGTTCTGTCAGCAGTTTTTCGGCCCTTAGCTGATCAAGTTCATTGGGTAGTGTAACGCCATTATTTACAGCCGAACCTACTATTTTGATTCTTTCATCCAGCGTTAATTTTTTCAGGTCGATGATCCTTAAATTTTCCTGGATTATCAAGGTGTTGAAATATAAAGCGTTAACTGATTCTTTGATTTTATACAATTCGGTTTCGTTTTGTTGTTTCGAAACCAGGCGATCAGATTCTTCAAGCTCTTCTCTCTTTTTTTCAACTCCCCCGTCAAAGAGTTTTTGCCTGATATCGACATAGGCTTTGTACTGATCTTTTGAAAGCGGCTCAGGACCTGCAAAACCGGGAATTTTTAAGGCCAGTTTGGTGACATCCGATTGCCATGAGGTCCTGGCTGTAAGATCAAACTGTGGCAGGTTCATAGCCTGGATATTTTGCTGACGAAGTTCCGAAATCTGATCTATAATTCTTGCCTGCCTCAATAATGGGTGGTTCTTTCGCGCCCAGGACTGACAGCTGTCCAGGCTCAGCTCCTGACCGTATGACCATAAAATAAAAAAGGTGAATAATAATGTTGAAATAAGTCTTCTCATGCTTCTATAAATTTTAAAATCATATTTTTTACAATCTCCTTTCGTTCTATTAGAAACCGATCGTATGCTTCCTGATCATCATTAAAATAAACCATTTGCAACAAGGGTCGTGCAACAAACGGAAAGATCAGCATTCCCAACAGACTGATAACAATATGTCGGGGATCGAGTTTTGATATATTATTCCACTGAACTTCATTGAAAAATAATTCAAGTATCTTCTGCGGTTCAATTCCTGATTCAAACATAAGCGATTTTAATACTTTTGGGTCACGGTTGATTTCATTTATAATGAATTGCGGAACATATGGATTGGCCAGGATCAAATCGATGTAGTTGTCTATAAATACGGTCAGCTTCTCTTTAGCAGAAACTCCCGAAAAAAGCGTATCTTTTACTTTAGAGAAAAATTTGGTGAAAATATCCTTAAACACTGCTTTAAAAAGATTCTCTTTACTTCGGAAGTAGTAATGCAACAATGCTTTGTTCATGCCGGCTTCATCGGCAATTTCCTGCATACGAGCGCCTTCCATGCCTTTAAGAACAAATATTCGCCGTGCTGCTTCGTAAATTTTCTCTTCAGTTGTACTGTCCATATTTTTATCCTTTTGGTTTAACCATACGGTTAAATTCCGGACAAAGAAAAATCAAATATTTGAAGTAACCAAATAGTTTAACCGAATAAATAAACCAGATGGTTAAGTTTTTATAATGATTATTCTTTGCATTAACAAGAAATTGATATAGTTTGAAATAAGTAGAAATGTATTGAAATATTAGTGTGCAGAGGGGATTGGATTTGGTTGATAGTCGGGGAGTACAACGGTATCCAGTTAAGTCTTTAAAAAACAACCCCCCGAAAAGCATTTGCGTTTCGGGGGGTTAAATATCAAATGATCAACAATTAATACAGCGTTGACTGCTTATATGCGGGTTTTTTGTTGAATAAACTATTGAGAAACGATTTTGCTGCCGGTTTATTTTCCTGGTTATCAGGCTGCTGCGCAGGAATGTTCTTTACAACAAGTTCTTTTTTCTTGTTGTCACTATTACCCGTGTTTACAGAATCTATCTTAGGATTCCATAACGAAGTGATTTCCATAAATTTTTCGTAGGCTTGCTTATGCTGACTGAGTAACCATTTGTAAATATTCTGGTCGGAATAAACTTTTTGAATACCGTGTCCTTGTCCTTTGAGTACGGAGAATTTGGGTCTTGATCCAAGATCCTGCAATGCTCCGACCATCTGTTCTGAACGTTTGAGACTCACTTTTTTATCAACTTCTCCATGGAATACCCATGTTGGGATATCTTTAAGCGTCTCTACCATTCTTGTCTGTCCACCCCCACACAGCGGCATAATTGCGGCAAAGTATTCAGGATAACGTGATGCAATATCCCATGTACCAAATCCGCCAAGAGACATTCCGGTAAGATATACACGTGAAGGATCAATATTGTATTTATCCTTCAACTCTTTGTAAAATGATTCGAACCATGCTCCGGCTGTCCAGTTCTTGTTGGAAGGACATTGTGGTGAAATTACAATCGCATCCACATTCATCCCTCTTTCGAGATAAAACGGTGGACCGTATTTTTTTAATCTTTCGAGATTATTGCCTTTGCATGAGCTGCCGTGAAGATAGATGATTAAAGGCCAGGCTTTTGCGTTAGTTTTGTTGTAACCGTCTGGAAGGTAGGCCAGGTAAGGGTAAGTTTTTGATTTTTCCGCGACTAGTGGGGAGTTGCCTCCCGGAGTTTTTGCAGCAAGTGAAACCGAAAAACTCAACAACGTAATCAGGGTGATTATTCTCATATCTTGTCCTGTTTAATGAATAAAGTACAAAAATAACCTTTTTATCTGTTCAAAAACCTTTTGGAAGTTTTTTTAAAATATTTTAACATTAAATTCTAAAAATGAATTCATGCAAACAATTGACACAATGCATGTTAGTTAAATATTTTAAAATATATACTTTTGTGTATGTATAGGCTGAATTCCTACCCGAGAGGTTAACAAATTATATTATCAGGCCATTATTTTTAAGCAATTCAAACATTTCGTCCCTGGTTTCTTTGGCACTTTCGCCGGCTTTAACTGCAAATTCAGGACCATTCGAAGCGTAAATAATTGCTCTTGATGAGTTGACGAGCAGACCACACTGTTTGTTCAATCCATATTTTGCAACTTCCTGTAAACTCCCGCCTTGCGCTCCTATACCCGGGACAAGCAGAAAGTGACCTGGAATTATATTTCTGATTCCGGTCAGTTCTTCAGCCTTCGTTGCTCCGACTACATACATCATATTCTCAGCGTTTCCCCATTGCTGTGAAATCCGAAGCACCCTCTCGAAGAGTTTTTCACCGGTATTGTCATTTGTAATAAACTGAAAATCAGATGCCCCTTTATTTGATGTCAAAGCCAGCAAAACAACATATTTACCTGCATAGGACAGAAACGGCTTTACAGAGTCTTCGCCCATATAAGGAGCCACTGTAATGGCATCGAACTCAATTTTTTCAAAAAATGCCCTGGCGTACATCGAGGAGGTATTTCCGATATCTCCCCGTTTGGCATCGGCAATCAGGAAAATGTCGGGATAGTTTTCGCGAAGATAATGAACTGTCTTTTCGAGACTGCGCCAACCTTCCAGACCTTCTGATTCGTAAAAGGCCAGGTTAGGTTTGTAAGCAACTGTATATTGTGCTGTTGCATCGATGATCTCTTTATTGAAGGCAAAGATCGGATCAGTTGTGTCGAGTAAAAACTGAGGGATTTTTTTTAGATCGGTATCCAATCCGACACAAAGAAACGATCCTTTTTTTCGGATATTTTCGAATAGTTGCTGATTATTCATAATTTCAATCTGTAAATTTTCTGTAATTCAATTTTGCTGTAGAGACGCACGGCCGTGCGTCTCTACAATGATATGCGTCTCTACAATGCTATGTATCTCCACCGGCTGTTTTGAAATTATCTTGTCTTAAAGCTCGGTCTCTTTCAATCGCTCGGTATTCTCCTCGACCCTTAATTTGTTGATAATTTCTTCAATATCACCATCCATAATGGCTGGCAGGTTGTAAACAGTAAGTCCGATGCGGTGATCGGTCATCCTTCCCTGCGGATAATTATAGGTGCGGATTTTGGCTGAACGGTCACCTGTTGAAACCATCGTTTTTCGCTTCGATGCAATCTCGTCCATGTATTTCTGGTATTCCATATTGTAAATCCTGGTCCGAAGTTCGCCCATTGCCTTCGACAGATTTTTTATCTGTGATTTCTCATCCTGGCAGGTCACAACTATTCCTGTCGGAATATGCGTCAGCCGGATTGCCGAATAAGTCGTATTTACACTCTGTCCTCCCGGACCGGAAGAACAATAGGTATCTTTACGGATATCGGTTTCACGAAGATCAATATCAAACTCTTCGGCCTCGGGTAATACAGCAACTGTGGATGCCGAGGTGTGAATACGCCCCGCTGTTTCGGTTTGGGGAACACGTTGTACACGATGTACACCCGATTCGAACTTGAGGATACCGTAGACATTTTCGCCGGTTACCTTGGCGACAATTTCTTTATATCCACCGGAAGTCCCTTCTGTTGAGCTTGTTACTTCGAGTCTCCAGTTTTTTCGGTCACAGAATTTTGAATACATCCTGAAAAGATCTCCGGCGAAAATTGCGGCTTCATCGCCACCGGTTCCACCACGAATCTCCAGGATCGCATTTTTACTGTCTTCGGGATCAGCGGGAACAAGAAGAAACCTGATTTCATCTTCATGCTCTTTGATCTGTTTTTCGCTGTTTTCCAATTCTTCACGAGCCATTTCGCGCAAATCTTCATCAGTTTCGTTTTCAAGTATTTCCTTGGCATCGGAGAAGTTTTTCAAAAGATTCTGGTATCTTTTAAATGATTTTACGAGCGAATCGAGCTGTTTGTAATCCTGGTTCAGCTTTACATACCGCTTCATATCTTTCATGACATCCGGATCGGAGATCTGCTGACTTACTTCGTCGAAGCGGATCTTGATCCCTTCGTATTTTTCTAATAGAGAATTATCTGACATACAATTAAATGCTTACGGGTTAAAAAAATGAAAATGTTGCTGTGATGGAATAAGACGGAGCTAATACTCAAAAGTACCGTATTCGGAGTGAATGGTTACTTTTTTACCTTCAAACGATTCAACATGCCCGATAATCTGGGCATCAATATTAAAAGATCGTGCGATGGCGATTATTCCCTCAGCAGCATCCTCATTGGCATAGATTTCGAACCGATGACCCATGTTGAAAACTTTATACATTTCGTGCCATGAGGTTCCACTCTGTTCCCGGATCAGTTTGAAAAGTGGGGGAACCGTGAAAAGGTTATCTTTTATAACATGAACATTTTCAATAAAATGGAGCACCTTTGTCTGTGCACCACCTGAACAATGGATCATTCCCGAAACTGATTCCCTGAATTGTTCCAATATTTTTTTAACGACAGGGGCATAGGTCCTTGTCGGAGAGAGAACCAGTCTTCCCGCATCTGCTTCAACTCCTTCAACACGATCGGTCAGTTTACATTTCCCTGAAAAAACAAGTGTTTCAGGTACTGCGGGATCGTAACTCTCGGGATATTTTTCGGCAAGGTATTTGGCGAAAACGTCGTGTCTCGCAGAGGTGAGACCATTGCTTCCCATTCCTCCGTTATAGGCTTTTTCGTAAGAAGCTTTGCCTGAAGAAGACAATCCGATAATACAATTCCCCGCCTTAATCTTATCGGCTGAAATAACATCCGATCTTTTCATCCGGCACGTTACCGTTGAATCAACAATGATTGTTCGAACAAGATCTCCGACATCAGCAGTCTCGCCACCTGTGGGCCAGATAGTTATCCCCAAATCCCTCAGTTCGCTGCAAAGCTCTTCCGTTCCTTCAATGATGGCAGCGATCACTTCGCCGGGAATATTGTTTTTATTTCTTCCGATGGTGGAGGATAATAGAATATTGTTGATTGCGCCAACGCAAAGTAAATCATCGAGGTTCATTACGATTGCATCCTGTGCAATTCCTTTCCAAACCGACAGGTCGCCTGTTTCTTTCCAGTAAAGGTAGGCAAGAGACGATTTTGTCCCTGCCCCGTCAGCATGCATTATATTGCAGTATTCGGGATCTCCGCCAAGAAAATCGGGTACAACTTTACAAAAAGCTTTTGGGAAAAGCCCTTTATCAATGTTTTTAATGGCATTATGAACATCCTCTTTAGAAGCCGAAACACCTCTGAGGTCATATCTGTTGTCGGAACCCATGTTGATAATCAATGATTTGCAATAATCCTGAAATTAATCCGGTTGTCCGGTTCAGTTGGCGCGAAATTAATACTTTTTAGTGATATAAACTTCTTCTTTTTCCGAATCAACACTGATTACTTCTCAAACTTCTCCTTATAATCTGATGATAAAACCTTGAATTCTGTACGTCGGTTAATCTGGTGACAAATCTCCCTTTCCTTTTCGTCTGCAAGTGATTCGATAAATCTGCATGTAAGTTCTGTCCCCTGTTTCAGGAAGGGATATTCTTTGGCCAGTTTCTTCGTAACCGTTTTTGGCGCTGTTTTACCGTATCCTTTGGCAACCAGTCTTCCCGTTTGAATACCTTTTGCAATTAAATACGAAACGACTGATTGCGCCCTCTTCTGTGAAATTTCAGAATTGGTAGCATCGTCGCCGCGACAATCGGTGTGGGCCATTAGTTCGATAACCGTTGTAGGGTTCTGAACCAGCAATTCAGTCAGGCTGTCGAGGGCGGCGACCGATTCGGGGAGCAAGTCCCATTTACCGAATTCGTAATAAATGTTGTCAACACTGATCGGTAAATCAGCGGGAGTAAGCTCCAATCTCATCTGGAACTGTTTTCCCTCTTCTATCCCGACAGTTGAAGCAACCATCTTGGCATTCAAAAACCCTTTTTTGTAAGCAGCAACAATATATTCAACCTCAGGTTTCAGCTTAAATTTGAACTTCCCGTTTTCGGCATTTATTTTCAGCATTGTACCATCGGTCCCGATCAGCCTCACTGCCGCATCGTTAATTCTTGCTCCGTTCTCTTTGTTAAAAACATCCCCGTCAATCTGGAAAATCTTTGGTGGTAGCAGGAAACTGTAAATATCATCTTTGCGACTCCCTTCGCGGTTACTGCTGAATAATCCCCGCTCTTCGCCCGGGTAAAACGAGATGGCAAAATCATCCCCCGGGGAGTTGATGGGTGATTTCATATTTTCTACAATCCATTTGCCATCTTCCCCTTTTCGCGCCATAAAAATATCGAGGGCTCCCATCCCGATATGGCCATTGGATGAAAAATAGAGTACCCCATTTTCGCGCAGATAGGGGAACATTTCGTTTCCGGAAGTGTTGATTTCAGGTCCTGCATTGACAGGCTTCTCCCATGACTCTCCCTTTTTCCTGGTGGCGTACCAGATATCTTTTCCACCGTATCCGCCCAGACGATCCGAGACAAAGTAAAGTAGATTGCCATCTGTCGTTAATGATGGATGAGCTACCATCAAACTATCCTTACCAATTATTATTTTTAAAGGATCACCCCATATTCCGGAGAGTTGTGTTGCGGAATAGATCTCAGCGCCCTGCTCTTCAGATTTATCGTAGCGGCAACGCGTAAAATACATGGTATTTCCGTCGGCACTGAAAGAGGCAGCCCCCTCTTCATCAAATGTATCGATCACCTTGAGCTCATCAATAAGCTGGGGTTTATCCCACCGGTTTTTCTGCAGATTATAACTGCTTCTGAAAATATCGGCATTGTATTCGCCAGTGATTGCACTTTTCTTTTTTCCTGTACTCCCTTTCCTGGAGGAGGTGAAAAACATCTCATGATCACGCACACCTGCATAACATGCAGCATAATCGTTTGAAATTGAATTGATATCTTTAAGGTCCTCAATTTTATACCGGGAAGGTTTCTTTAGCCATTCTTTTGTTTTTAACGAAGATTCGATCCCGTTAAGGGCCATTTGATTGTCGGGGACAACAGCGAGATATAACTTGTAATTTATTATTGCCTCGTCGTACTTCTCATTTGCACGAAGTGCCTCGGCATAGTGCAACAAAGTTGTAACACCACCCGCATTGCGAATTAATGCACTCTTGTAGTACCCTTCAGCTGAGTGATATTGACCAATATTATAGTAAGCTTCCGCGATTTTGAACTGAATCTCCGCTTTTTTCTGGCGGTCTTTTGTCTCACGATATACCTTTCGGAACGAGGCAATACTTTTGGTGTATTCCCCGATTTCAAAAGAGGTCATTGCGGCATTGTAGCGCTTGGAAACAGTACACGAGAAAGTGATTCCGATCAGTATCAGCAGGCAGAAATGACGTATTTTAAGATAAACCATATCCGAAAATCAATTAAATCAAAGGTTGGTTGGTGACGAAGTTATGGACAAAGATAAACCTATTAACAGATTATTATAAAGCCCGATCGTAAATTTTACTGCTAATTGACCGAAAGATTGTACCTTTGGCATTTTAAAAAGTAACATATATGACGCAAGCTGAAATTCATACAGAAAAAGGGGTAATGAAGGTTAATTTTTTCGACCAGGACGCCCCGCTAACAGTGGCCAATTTTGTGAAACTTTCGAAAGAGGGTTTCTACGACGGACTTACTTTTCATCGTGTGATCCCAAATTTTGTGATCCAGGGTGGGTGCCCCAAAGGTACAGGTTCCGGAGGTCCGGGTTACTCCATCAAATGTGAACTGGATGGCGACAACCAATACCACGACAGAGGAGTATTGTCAATGGCACATGCAGGTAAGGACACCGGCGGATCGCAATTCTTTGTTTGCCACAGCCGTACCAACACAAGTCACCTCGATCGTAAACACACCTGTTTTGGTAAAGTTTATGAAGGACTGGATATCATTGACGATATCCGCCAGGGTGATAAAATCGAAAAAATCGTGATTATCGAATCGTAGAGATGTGATCAAATCGTATGGGCGCGCGTACGGACACGATCTATCGCGTCCATACACACAAACCGTCTCCGGATGATTTCCGGGGACGGTTTTTTTATGCGGTAAGCTCGTTGTTGTTAATTTAAATGAACCTATTGTTTCTTATCTGAATTTAGTTTGAAAAGCAGGACTCCTATTGTCACCCTTTCGTAATGTTTTCTCATTTGCTTTATTTAATATCCTGGTACTGATTTCGAGGATTGCAAACGGGTTCCAGGCACCTTTGCTTGCAAGTTCAATTGAGAGAAATATTAAAGCGGTCTTTCGAAAATATATTGTATATATGGTATTGGCAAGATTTGCCGGGACATTAATTGCCCAGGTCATATTTGTTCCGTCGGAAAGGATAATTGCCTATCTTTCTGGAGTTCTGTAAACCTGCGAAAGCCCCCAATAAAAATTGTGGATCATTAATCCGCCGACGGATCCACCTTCGGTGGAATTATTCAGACATCAGTCAGAATAAATCTCTTGTCATTTAGGCAATTACATTTTAGACTCCTACTATATAACTAACTTCCGAAGTTACCTGTTTTGATGTTTGATTTTAAAATTGAGGTGACTTAGTAGAAAACAAACCAACTAAAAAGATCAACCTTATTATCTTATTCGTTTGAAAATAAGACGCATATTTTTTTAGAGATACATGTTTTTGTAGAGACGCACGGCCGTGCGTCTCTACAAAATGTTTGCACCTTTCTTTTAGGTATCTTCATTTTTGATGGTGAAATCCATTCTGTCCGAAAAAATCAAATGCCCAGATTATTAATCGCGGTTATAAAAATGGCGATTGCAATCGATGATCGGTGTTAACCAAATCGCCTGACCCGTAGCCAACCTTCAACTAATTGGGATAAACGGTTTAAAAAAACTTATTTTCTTCCTATTTAACCTAATATATAACTAACCTCCGGAGTTATCTTTTTCGAAGTTCGATTCCAAAATTCAGTTGACTTTGTACAATTCTCACTG
>Ga0208789_1001373_pt1 | contig 13979 bp, 14 predicted proteins | sample Methanotroph_Enr_FD_187368 | JGI IMG/M metagenome (GOLD analysis project Ga0208789, IMG submission 187368) | Enriched soil microbial communities from Old Woman Creek wetland in Ohio, USA - Methanotroph_Enrichment_5 (SPAdes) (version 2) | ecosystem: Environmental > Terrestrial > Soil > Wetlands...
GAGGGGAGCACGCAGCAGCCGGTGCAGCCGGTGAGCCACTCGCTCTCGCACGATCCCGCAACTCGCTCCAGAAACAGAAAACGCCCACCGGGGTACCGATGGGCGTTTTGCTCTTTTCAACCAGTATGGATGCTCTTACTGGTACTGGATGTAGATCGGCTTCGGGTTCAGCTTAAGAACCTCGGCCGGGGTAAGCAACGGATCGCCCTTCTTGGTGTCGTTGTGGTAGAAGAGCTTGAAGCCGGTGTACTGCACCGGTTCGGAAACCACGTAGTCCTTGTACGAGTCGCGTTTCAGCCAGGGAGCACCCCAGCCGTCCATGTTCATGACGATCTGGACTTCGGGGCGCAAGGTGATGTTGCGGTAGTTGGTCACGCCGTTTCGGGTGAAGCGGTGCACGATGAAAACCTTCGGGGGAAGGTGGTACTTCTTCACCAGGTCCCTCAGGTACCCGGAGGCGAAGTTGATGTCGGACGCATCATAGGTGCCGATCTTGGTCCCGGGCTTCTTCTTGCTGGAGATCAGGTTGAACTCCGGATCGATGCCCAGGTGCACGTCGGGGTTCTTCAAGAGCCACTCGAAACGCGGCAGGACCGAACGGATGTTGTCGTGCCCGGTCTGGATGTCGATGAAGAGGATGGCGTTGGCTTGCTTGGCCCAGCCGTAGACCTCGTTGATGACCTTGTCAGGCATGACCATGCGGTAGAGACCCGCCTTGCCCGGTTCGCCCTGCGCCACCACTGCGATCAGGTGCAGCGCCGGTTGCACCGGGTGGGCCGGATCGGCGGCCTGCCAGCGGGCGGTCTCGCGCTTGAGCCGCTGCAGCATGTCGTCCTTGGGATATTCGCCCAGTGCCCCCATCCTCTTGGAGAGCGGGTTGCCGTAGTAGGCCACGATCCTCTTCTGGGGCAGGATGGAGCCGGGCAGCGCAGCGGCATGTTTCACCGGCCACCCCTTCCTGGCGGCGTAATCGGGATCTTCACCGGCGCGGTACTTGACCGCAGGCGTCGCGGGCGCTGCCGCCGCACCCTTCTTTTTGCCGGCCTTGGTTTTCCCGGTTGCACTGGAGGCGTTGGCAAAGCCAGCTGCCTTAGGGGCAGCAGCGCCCGGAGTTGCCGCAGCTGGTGCGGCCGGTGCCGCAGCCGAGGTGGCGGAAGCTTGGACCGCAGGCGCGGCGGCAAGGGGTGCGACCGGTGCGGCCTGCTTACCTTGGGCGGTGCTGGAACCGGAGTACTTGATGGTCGCAGCGGAGGCGGATTGGGCGTTGGTCTTGCCGTCCGTGCACCCGGCGAGGGGCAGGGCGAGCAGCGAACAGAGCAGTAGGGCGATGGTCTCGGGTTGACGAGAAAAGTGCAGGTGCTTCACGTAGACTCCTTGAGGTATGCGATGCCGGGGCACCTTGTGCCGCAACCGCGTTCGGGCAGCAGGCGCGGCGAAGCTCCGGTCCGGGATCGCATGGATTTTGTTGTAAAGGCGGATGTTGCGAAACAGCCGATGCCGCGTGGAGAGAAGCGCCACTGCGCCGTTGTAGATGCGGGCCGCGATTTTGCTCGATTCGCCCGCTAAATGGTCAGGCTTTCGGTACTTTAACCTTTTTGCGCTTTCGGTGTCAACTAGGGAACTGAGCTTTTGTGATAGATTGGCAGAACTTCGCGGTACCTCAACCGCCGGCGCGGCACTGAAAATGCGTTGCGATGGGAAGACAGGGAGCTCTCCGTGCCGTTCCTATGCTGGTGCCGGTAACAGGACCACGTGCGGCGGTGGCTGTGACGAGGCGTTTTATTGGCGATTATCCTTCCTCGGCCGACCAAGCGCAGACTCAACTCCTTGAGCAACTACACATCGTCTCCCGAAAATTCGGTATCATCAAAGGATTGTTTCGGATTCCACATAATGACCATTGACTGCGTCTTGCGTCGGGTGGTATGCTCACGCACCGAAAATGTAATCATTACTGTCCGGCTGGTACCTGTTGAAAAATTCAATTGAATCTAGGAGGTGTCTGGTGAGCAAGAAAATCAGTATGGTGGTGGGCTTTCTCGCAGTTTCCCTGTTGTGTGCGGCCTCGGTCTTTGCGGCAACTCCGCAGAAGAAAGTAGTGATCGGGATTTCCAAGATCGTCTCGCATCCTGCGCTTGACGCAGTTGTCAAGGGGGTCCAGGACGAACTGACTGCTTCCAAGGTCAACGCCACCTTCGATGTGCAGAATGCCAATGGCGACATCAGCACCGCCGCCTCCATCGCCAACAAGTTCCAGTCCGAGAAGGTCACCCTCGCCGTCGGCGTCGCCACCCCGACCGCCCAGGCGCTGGTGAACACCCTGAAGGGGATTCCGATCGTCTTCTCCGCAGTCACCGACCCGGTCAAGGCCGGCCTGGTCACCTCGCTCAAGAAAGGCGACAAGAACGTGACCGGCGTCTCCGACATGACCCCGGTGAAACAGCAGATCGAGCTGCTGATGAGGATCAAGAAGATCAAGCGCCTCGGCCACATCTACACGAGCTCCGAAGAGAACGCCGTCGTCCTTGCCAACATCGTGAAGCAGGTCTGCAAAGAAAAGCACATCGAGTTCGTCGAGTCGACCGTCACCAAGTCTGCCGAGGTCAAGCAGGCAACCGAGTCCATCATCCGCCGCGTCGATGCCATCTACATCTCCACCGACAACACGGTCGTCTCGGCCATGAGCGCTGTTTCCGAAGTCGCCATGAAGAACAAGGTGCCGATCATGTCGGCTGACCCGAGCTCTTCCGAGACCTACGACGTCCTCGCAGCCTGGGGTTTCGACTACTACAAGATGGGCCGCGCCACCGGCAAGCTGGTGAACGAGATCCTGAAGGGCAAGAAGCCGGAGCAGATACCGACCCGCTTCATGACCCAGGCCTCCGACGTCGACCTGATGCTCAACCTCGACGTGGCCAAGAAGCTCGGCCTGAAGGTGCCGGCTGACCTGGTGAAGACCGCCAACACCGTGCGCGAGAACGGCAAGCTCACCAAGAAGAAGGCCAACTAGGGCTGCAGCACCCTCCGGTTTCCCACCGAGGGCACGATAAATTTGCGACATCTCTCGCCCGGCAGCCCCCATGGGGTTGCCGGGCAGTGGTTATTTTAGACGGGAAGGATAAACGGTTTCGCTATGATTGAAGGTATTTTAGTAGAAGGTCTCATCTACGGCATCATGGTCCTTGGTGTCTTCATCTCCTTCCGAGTTCTCGATTTTCCCGACCTGACAGTCGACGGCTCGTTCCCCTTGGGGGCGGCCCTCATGGTGCAGTGCCTGCTCATGGGGATGAACGGCTGGCTGGCCCTCTTTATCGCCTTTGTCGGCGGCGTGCTCGCCGGAACGGTCACCGCGATCATCCACAACCACCTGAGGGTGCCGAACCTTTTGGCCGGTATCCTCACCATGACCATGCTCTACTCCATCAACATCCGCATCCTGGGCAACCGCGCCAACGTGCCGATCCTTAAGCACGAGACCCTGTTGACCCAGGTCACCGACAAACTGACGGGGATCATCCCGGACGACTACATCCTGCTGGTGTTCTTCCTGGCGGTCGCGCTGGTGGTGAAGGTCCTCTTGGACATCTTCTTCCGGACAGACCTGGGCATGACGCTCGGCGCCATGGGCAACAACGAGCAGATGGTCATCTCCCAAGGGGTGAATCCGAAGACCCTGAAGACCATCGGCGTCGGGCTCTCCAACGGGCTGGTGGCCATCTCCGGCGCCTTCGCGGCGCAGTACCTGGGTTTTGCCGACGTAGGCCTCGGGCAGGGGATCATCGTTTCCGGCCTCGCCTCGGTGATGATAGGCGAGTTCCTGGTGATGAAGAGCAACCGCATCGGCGTCCTCACCATCTGCGCACTGGCCGGCTCCGTCCTGTTCTACGCGGTTATGTACCTCGGGCGCTACTACGGCTACCTGATCCATATGACGCCGAGCGACCTGAACCTGATCAAGGGAGTGCTGATCATCTGCCTCCTGATCCTGACCCAGTTGAAAAAGTTCAAGAAACTCGGAATTAAGGCGGTGGCGGCAAAATGATAGAGCTCAAGAACGTTTCCATCGTCTTCAACCAGGGGACCGTCAACGAAAACCAGGCGCTCAGCAACATCAACCTGAAGGTGAAGGAAGGGGACTTCATCACCATCATCGGCAGTAACGGCGCCGGCAAGTCTACCCTCTTCAACACCATTGCCGGCACCTACCTGCCGAGCCAGGGCGACATCTTCGTCAACGACCGCAACGTCACCCGCGACCCGGAGTACAAGAGGGCGCAGTACATCGGCCGGATCTTCCAGAACCCGACGCTCGGCACCGCGAGCAACATGAGCCTGGAAGACAACATGATGATCACCTACAAGAAGGGCTTCAAGTGGCTCAAGCGCAGCCTCAACAACAAGATGCGTGAGTACTTCCGCACCGAGCTGATCCAGCTGCGCATGGGGCTCGAGGACCGCATGAAGGAGAACCTGATGATGTTCTCCGGCGGACAGCGGCAGGCGCTGACCCTGCTCATGATGGTCCTCTCGAAGCCGGCCCTCATCCTTTTGGACGAGCACACCGCGGCCCTCGACCCGAAGAACGCCGAGATCGTGCTGGAGCTTACCAACAAGTTCATCCGGGAGCAGAAGCTCACCTCGATGATGGTCACCCACAACATGAGCCACGCCATCGAGTTCGGTAACCGGCTCCTCATGATGGACAAGGGCGAGATCATCTTCGACATCGAGGGGGAGGCCAAGAAGGCGCTCACCGTCGAGAAGCTGGTCCAGAAGTTCCACGAGCTGCGCCACAAGAGCTTCGAGAACGACCGCACCCTGCTTTCCGACGACTAGGGCTAGAGCGGCTAGCACCCAGAAATCAACAGCTAAGGCCCACCGGAGCAACCCGGTGGGCCTTTTTCTTTGCCCGCCAACGGCCAATGAACGCCGGTCGCTGTGGGTGGTTGCTCGTGCGTCGCTTGGCACCTATCCCGGCCCGCCCCTCCCTGAATGCCGCGCTACCGGCGTCATGCGCGCAAGATTATGCCCCGCTCCTGCACCGACCACTACAGCATCCTGCCCGGTCCGATCCGATACTTATACTCAAGCGCGTTTTAAACTGTTGACAGCGGGGCTTGGGCCGTTGTATGAGAAATAACTTTTTGTGACTACGGCAGTGCGAGGACTGGTACAACTATGATCAAGATCGATTTCGAAAAGATGGGCGGATTGATCCCGGCGGTCATCCAGGACGCCGAGAACGGCGAAGTACTGATGGTCGCCTTCATGGACGAGAAGACGCTGAACCTGACCCTGGAGTCGGGGAAGACCTGGTTCTTCAGCCGCACCAGGAACAAGTACTGGATGAAGGGCGAGGAGTCCGGCAACACCCAGGAAGTCGTCGAGGTGCTGACCGACTGCGATGCCGACACGGTGGTGATCAAGGTGAAACAGAACGGCCCGGCCGCCTGCCACACCGGGAACCGCAGCTGCTTCTACGTAAAGTACGAGAACGGCACGTGGGTGGAGCATTCCAACCCGCTCTTCGACCCTGCGCAGGTCTATAAGAAATAGACCTGGCGGCTTGGTTCTTTGCTTTGGAGATTTAAATGAGGGGGTTTCTCTCCATGGAAAACGTACTGAAGCTGGGCATCCCGAAGGGGAGCCTGGAAGACGCCACCGTCAGCCTGTTCAAGAAGGCCGGCTGGCAGATCGGCATCTCGTCGCGCAGCTACTTCCCGACCGTCGACGACGACGAGATCAAATGCTCGCTGATGCGCCCGCAGGAGATGGCCAAGTATGTGGAACGCGGCACCATCGACGTCGGCATCGCGGGGCGTGACTGGGTGCGTGAAAACGACTCCGACGTGTTCGAGCTGTGCGAGATGGTGTATTCCAAGGTCTCGCGCCGTCCGGCGCGCTGGGTGCTCGTGGTGAACGGCGACTCCAAGGTCCAGGGGCCGGAAGACCTGCGCGGCGCCACCATCTCCACCGAGCTGGTCGGCTTCACCAAGCGCTACTTCGCCGAGCGGAACATCCCGGTGAACGTCGAGTTCTCCTGGGGCGCCACCGAGGCCAAGGTCGTCGAGGGGCTCTGCGACGCCATCGTCGAGGTGACCGAGACCGGCTCGACCATCAAAGCCAACGGGCTGCGCATCGTCTGCGAGTTGATGGAGTCGGTGCCGGTGATGGTCGTCAACAGGGCCTCCTGGGAGGACCCCTGGAAGCGGGCCAAGATCGAGCAGATCGCCACGCTGCTTAAGTCGGCCCTGCGCGCCGAGGGGATGGTGGGTCTCAAGATGAACGCCCCCGGTGAGCGCGTCCCGGCCATCACCAAGATCCTGCCGAGCCTCAACAACCCGACCGTTTCCAACCTCTACAACTCCGACTGGGTTTCCATCGAGAGCATCATGCCCGAGAAGGAAGTGCGCCGCATCGTCCCGGAGCTTATCAAGCTTGGGGCCGAGGGGATCGTGGAGTACTCGCTCAACAAGATCATCTGACCTAGCTGCTTGAAAGATTGATTTTTAGAAAAAACGGCTATGTATCGACTGTGTAGGGTCCCTGGCGACCTTTCGGGAAGGTCCCGCTACCAAAACACAACAAAGGGACTTGCACATCGTGCAGGTCCCTTTGTCTTTTTGCTGTACCCAGCTTTCTCCCTGCGCTCTTCGGCTCTTCTCTGAGGACCGTGCAGCTGGATCCAGTTGACGGTTGTCATCCCGATCAGGCATCAGAGTGTGGCTTAGCCCGACCGGGAGTCGCCTTGCCTTCGACCACCGGTCAGGCCGCCTCGGTCAGCGCCGGTTTCTGAGGCGAACCCTCCATTTCAAAGTTCCTGTCCAGTAAGAGGACCTGGACCGTTTCCTGCGCCCCGTGCGATGACTGTGGGGCGAGCCGGATCAGGCCGTTTCCCTCGATCAGCGAGGAAAGCCGTCCCGAACTCTGATTGCCGGTGGTTGAGACGTAATATCTGCCGTCGTGCCTCGAAACGATGCCCCGCACCATATGCGGGCGGGCCCCCTTGTTTGACGCGGGCTCCTGCAGGATGGCCGAAACCGTGGGCCGCAGTATCCGCCGGTGCCCCATCGCCTTCAGGAACGCGGGGCGCACGAAAAGCTCGAAGGAGACCATGGCGGCCACCGGGTTGCCGGGAAGCGCAAAAACCGGCGTGCGCTGAACCATGCCGAAAGCCAGGGGCTTCCCAGGTTTCATGTCGACTTTCCAGAAGTTGATGCTCCCCCCCAGCCGCTCGATGGCGGGTTTCACGAAGTCCTTGTCACCGACCGAGGCGCCGCCGCTGATCACCACCAGATCCGCGTCGAGGCCGGAGGCTATCTTGTCGCAGGTGGCCTGCAGGTCGTCGGCGGCGATGCCCAGCATAACAGGTGTCGCTCCGGCCTCCAGCACCTGGGCAGCCAGGCCGTAGCTGTTGCTGTTGATGATTTTGCCGGGTACCGGAGGCGACCCGGGTTCCAGCAGCTCGTCACCCGTCGAGAGTATGGCAACCCGGGCGGGTCGGTGTACGGCAACAGTGGTTCTTCCCATCGCCGCAAGCATGCTGATCTCCTGGGGGCGCACCAGGGAGCCGGCAGGAATGACTACATTGCCGCAGCGGATGTCCTCGCCGCGCTTGCGCACGTTGGTACCGACCTGGACTGGTTCCATCATGACCCGACCGCCCTCCTCTTTAACATCCTCGATGGGGACCACCGTGTCGCACCCGGGAGGAATGAAGGCGCCTGTCATGATCCGTATCGCCTCTCCTCTGGCGACCTCCGAGTTCCATATCTCCCCGGCGGGCAGGAATCCGCCGACCTTGAGGCCGTTTCCGGTAAGTGCGCTGTGGCAAAAGGCATACCCGTCCATGGCCGAGTAATCGGCTGGCGGAAGGTCCCACGGCGCGATCTGATCCTCGGAAGTCACCCTGTTCAACGCCTGAAACAGCGGGACTTCTTTCGCCTCAAGCAGGATGATGGTTTCAAGTATGGTTCTTTGGGCTTCCTCTATGCTGAACATGAAAATGACCTCCCCATGATGGATTCCGGAGCGGATCCGCTCCTGCCTACCCAGTGAATGTGGCGCCTCTATCTGAGCATCTGCTCCTCGATGAAGTCTGCGACCGCCTCGGCGTCGTTGAGGTCGAGGACCTCAACGTCGAGTTCCAGCGGTTCATCGCTGGCGACCGCTATCAGGGTCGGATCGTACACCTCTCCCCGGCAGAGCAGGGTCGGACTCCTTTCCTTGCGGTGCAGCTCGATTTTCGGCAGGGAACTCTTCTTGAACCCCTCGGTTAGCACGATGTCCATCTCGCCGAAATAGGCGTCCAGGATCTGCTCAACCGTAGGGGGGGCGGAATGCTTCTTCACGAGCGCCAGCTTCTCCGCCGAGGTGATCAGCATGGTATCGGCCCCGGCGACGGTCAGACGGTGGCTGTCCTTGCCGGGATGGTCGATGTCGAAACGGTGCGCGTCGTGCTTCATCACGCCTACCCGGTAGCCACGTACTTTCAAGTGCGGGATGACCTTTTCCAGCAGGGTGGTCTTCCCGGTGCCTGACTTGGCGACGAACGATAACGCTTTTACTTCCATGGTGTTCCTCCTATCGCGGCAAACTCTTCGGGGGTGTTTATGTTCAGAAAGGCCCTGCCCTCAGGGTCCAGTTGGGCAAGATCTTTCTCTGGTACATACCTGACCCGTACCTGCGGATAGTATCCGTAGGCACAGCAGTCGCCGCTCTCCAAGTGCTTTTTCATCGGTCCGAGGCACTGCTTTGAGTAAAGTGCGAAGAGCGGTTCGCATCCTTCGGGCTTCCTGACGACCACGGCATCGGCCCCCTGGCGGCGGGAGCAAAGGTTGCGGATCACCTGCGGACTGGGAAAGGCGATGTCGCAGGAGGAAACAAAGACGTACGGTGTGGTGGCGTGATAAAGGCCACTGTAGATCCCCCCCAATGCGCTCCCCGGAAAGATGTCCTCCAGGAGGCGCAGTCCCAGGTGGGCGAAGCGCTCTCCGCGGTTGCCGGCGAGACAGACCTCGGCAAAACACTCCTGAAATACCTCGAGTATCCTCTGGAAGATCGGCTTGCCGGCAAGCTCCAGGAAAGCCTTGTCTCTTCCCATGCGGCTGCTTCGACCACCGACCAGGATCAGCCCTGTTATGTCAGATTCCTTTTTCTCGGTCATGGCCGCTTCCTTCTCCTCCGCCGGGTTAGTGCCCGTTTCCTTTTGCCGGTGCTGCCGTGGTCATCGGCTGCCCTGAGCCCTGATCTTTCAGCGACGGCCTCTTCGAGGTGGCGGCCTCGGAGAGACGGCTGGTTAACTGCGCTGACGCTTAAGGCTCAGGGGATCACCATTCATGGCATCGACAAAAATGGGCACCTTCCACCAGGGAAAGAAGGTGCCCCATTACATTTCAACCGTAAAGATCGAATCCTGCGCGCGACGCTAGAAGAAGTAGTAGGCGGCGACCCTGAAGGTGTTGTTCTGTCCGAAGCTCGCGGTGGTGCCGGTCGGCGTGGCTGCGTATTGCGTCGTCATGTGTTCGAACTCGGTCGCCACCCGGATTGCGGCGTTCAGGTCGTAGGTGAGGTTTCCGTAGTACAACTCGTTGTACTTTTCGAAGGCGGGGTTGGTGGTACGGTAGCTCGTGTAGTTGAGCGCGTTGCGGCGCATGTAACCGCCGGTCACCCCCAGGTCCTGGGTCGGGTAGAACTTAAGCTGTCCATAGAGCCCGAAACCCTTGGCCGCACTCTGGTTGGGAGCGGTGCCGACCAAGGCCACCGCGGTTGCGCCCTGGACATCCAGCCCCGCCGAGTTGTATGCCTGCGCCTCGAGTGAGAGCGTCATGTCCCGGTGCTTGCCGTCCTTGGACTTGATGATCGGAACGAACCCGTACACGCCATACCCCCAGACGTCGACGGAACGGTTGCCGGTGATCTTTTCGTTGCCCGCCAGGCCGAACAGGCCGATCTGCAGCGGGCTCATGCCGAGGCCCATGAAGCCGGGAGAAACGCCGAGGGCTTTGCTTGAGAACACGACCTGGCCGGCCGCGTTGACCAGGTCCCCGTAACCGCCGGTCTTGGAAGCCGAGCCGTCGCCCGTCACCGCCGCATCCTGCGACGGCTGCTGCACGCCGAGCACGAACTTGAGGGAGTTGTCCGGGTCAATATTGAATTTCTGGGTCAGGCGGATCTGGGGTACGCGCGGGTTGCTGGGGGCGCCGGTGGTGGCGCCCTGCCTAAAGTCTATGGTGTCCGCCGCGGCGGGGCCGAAGATATCCCAGAACTGGCCGAAGAGCACCTGGGTGTTTTTCCAGTCCATGCTGCCGTACGCGTGACGCAGGCGCAGGTTGGGCATGTCGTTGCCGGCGGGCAGGGAGGTGCCGCCGTAGAAATCACCTTCGACCAGGGCGTTGGTCTTGGCACCCAAAAAGGTCGGGCCCGAAACCTTGAACCAGAGGCGGCTCTGCTTCGCGGTGAAGAGCGACTCCTCCTTGCTGCCGCCTGCCGGCAGGCCGCCACCGGGGGCGCCCGGGCTGATCGGACCTACCGCGTTGCTGTTGTGGACGTAGTCGAGCTTGACGTAGCCACCGATGGAGAGGTTGAACTTGCTGGTTACCGGGGAAGCCATGCCTCCATAGACCCCCGGCGCGACCTCGCACGACGGCGAGAAATCACAGTTGTAGGGTGCCGGTTCCTCGGCTTGTACTGCGGTTGCTACGAGCAAAAGCGACGATGTCAGTAGACTTGCTTTTTTAAACATTCTTGCCTCCTCGAAGTTGTGATAGCCAAAAGACTGCTCATAACATTGCAATTTAACGACGGGCACTGTCTTCGCCTCACCTCCTGTCCCTGTGTATTGATCCGCCGCGGGCGCCCCCTGAGGCCCTCCGCAGCTATTCGCAGACTACAAGGTCGTTGGCCTGGACCGGTCCGCCTTGTTTAACAACGCCATACCCGCCCCTTCCCCCTACCAGACCGATGACTTCGAGGGTCGCGACCTGTTCACCCGGCGCGAGTCCCAGCCCGCTGACGACGGTGCCTCCCCGGTAGATCTTCATCCTGCGCCCGGGTGCCACGCCGTCCTGAGGGCCCAAGTTGAAGTACACCCGCTCTCCCTCCAGGGCGACGACCAGGCCGAACCGCGCAACCAGCACTGCCGGCTTGCCGGCCGTGTCCACCAGGCCGGCCGTCGGGGCTGCCGCGTGTGGGGCGGATGGGGTAGGTGCCGCAGCATCCGTGGGTGCCGCCGCGGGCACGACGGCTTGCTCAAGCTCCCGGTACCCCTGTTTGACCAGTTCGGTGCCCCGGGGAACCCCCTTCTGCAGGGAACTGCGCGGCACCCAGATCGTTTCCGGGGCGTTGGGGGACATGGTCAAAGCAGGGTTGGGCACCTCTATGAAGACGTCGGCTGGCTCGGCCGACGCACCCGGACCGGCGCAGCCGGAGAGCAGCGACAGCCCGAGCAAGAGGAGAAGTCCGTGACGGTATCGATCGGTAATGAGGTTCGGCATGTGTGACCTCCTGGTCCCGTCGGGACCCTGTGTCGTTTTTTTTGCTCTTCCCCTTTCGCCCAAGCCGCCCCCTACCAGCCCTTGCCCTGCCGGGCCGCCCGGTGCTCCAGCACGGCGAGCCCCGGCGCATGGGCCGGCGTCAGATAGTTTCCAAGCGCATAATAGGCACGCTCAGCGGGGCTGGCGATCAGCGGGTTCACCTTGCCGGCAATGAGCGCACCCGCGCCGTCGAGCATCGCCTCATCCGCCTTTACGTCCACTACCCGGCCGATGAACTGAGTGTGCGAACCGAGGTCGATGCTGGTAAATAGCGTGCACTCCAGTACCAGAGGGAACTCTAGGATGTAGGGCGCCTCGACCAGGCTGCTTGGCACCGGGGTGAGTCCGGTGGCGGCAAATTTGTTCTGGCTCCTCCCGGAAACCGTGCCGATGTAGTCCGTCACAGGCAGGTGCCGCCGAGAGGGGACGTTGACGGTGAAGGCTTTACTTTTCATGATGTTGGCGTGAGACAGGCGCGTTTTGCGAAGGGAAACCGCCAGGCAGGGAGGAGACGAGCAGCAGATGCCGCCCCAGGATGCCACCATGACGTTCGGCTCCCGGTCGGGGCCGTAGCTCCCCACCACCCACACCGGTGCCGGTACTCCCAACGCATCTGCTCCCAGAGATTTTTTCATCGAGTTTCCGCCTTTTGGGTCAAAGCAGCATAGTCATGCCGTCGTAGCCCGCCAGGACGTGCCGGTGCGGGGCGATGGCGTCCTGAAGGTCCTCGGCGTTCACCGGCTGACTGTAGTGAATCGACATGTGGGTGAGCACCGTGGTGCGTGCCCCTACGGCCCGCCCCAGTTCTATCGCCTGCTGGACCGACATGTGGCTGTGGGGAAACCAGTTGTCGCCGTGGAAGGTGGCATCGCACACCAGCCAGTCGACCAAAGCCACCCGCTCTGCCGTATCCGGAGGAAGCCCCGCAGTATCGGGGAAATACGCCAACCGCTTCCTGTCGGACTCCACCAGGAATCCGGCGGTTTCGACACTGTGGTTGGCGGCAAGCGGCGTCAGAAGGAGGTCGTCGAGTCGGTAGGATGTGCCGAATTCCCAAGGGGTGACGGCAAACACCTCTCCGAGGTCGGGAAAGGCACTGTGAAACTGTTGCACCGCGCTGGGCGGCAGGTAGAGAGGCAGGGGGGCTTTGCGCTTGAGCTTTACGTAGTACTCAAGCTCGCCCAACCCGCCGAAGTGGTCGTAATGCCAGTGGGTCAGGAATATCTGGTCTACGTCGGCGATCCGTTCCCGGATCAGCTGGACGCGCAGGTCGGGGGGGGTATCCAGCAGGATTGCGCTGGCACGGGTGGCGAGGAACGCCCCGCTGCGGCTCCTGGAGAAGCTGGAGACCTCGCGTGCCTCGCGGCACCCCTTGCAGTCGCAGAAGAAGGACGGGGCACCCGGCCCGGCTCCCGAGCCGAGGATCTTGAACATGTTTTCAGCCACGGCGAACCACCGCGGCGGGGCGCCCGCCGTACTTCATGGGGAGGGGATTGCAGTCCCCCCGCTCCGCACAGGCGTCGCACTGCCCCCGGTACGGATCAGCCAGTTCGGCCGGTTCGCAGGGCGAGAAACCGTTCTTGCGGTAAAAGATCACGCTCTGCCCCTTAGCCATGGTGGTCACCGTGAACCGGTCCCCGGTCACTCCGCTGGCGTTCAGGCTGTACTTCCACGGCTCCCTGACGAGGTCCCGGATCAGGAGACTGCCGATTCCACGGCTGCGGGCGCTCTCCTTGATGGCGAACACGGTCAGGTGGTAGACGTCCGGGCTGGTCTGGGTCACAAGGGCGCCGCCGATAACCTCGTCTTGCTTTCTGATCACCACGTGCTCCTGCAGTTCGCCGGCGAGGTCCATACCGCTTTCCAGGAAGATTCCCCGCAATTCGGCTTCTGCGTCGCTCTGGGCAAAACGTATCACGTACTCCACCATGGCCCCTCCGGTTAGCCGCCTTCGTGCGGTCGTAATTCCAGCTGGATCGCGTGCTGCGGGCACTGGCCGACACAGGTGTAGCAGGCGCTGCAGCTCTCGGGCGTACGCGCGAAAGCCTTCGATACGGCATTCATCTCCAGCACCGTATCGGGGCAGAACGCCTCGCACAGGCCGCATCCGCTGCAGAGCTGCTCGTCGATTTTGACCTGCACGGTGAAGTCCCCCGAGGTCGAGGAGGGGCCGACGTTGTCGATCACCGGCGGCAGGTAGATCTTGCGGCGCGCCTCGGGGATGCTCTTGACGGCGAGCTTCTCCAGGGAGTGGACCAGTGCGGGGAGCTCACGGTAGGGGACCGAGAGGTAGGCTTCGAAGTCGTTGATGTCGCTGATGGCCCGGGCCCCGTAGCAGCCGAAGGAGATGTTCATCTTCTGGCTCTGCATCACCTGCACGGTGAGGTCGGAGCAGGTGGAGTTGTAGCCCGAGGTGTGGAAGAGCTGCCTGTCGCCGCTGCCGTA
>Ga0208789_1001375_pt1 | contig 13951 bp, 17 predicted proteins | sample Methanotroph_Enr_FD_187368 | JGI IMG/M metagenome (GOLD analysis project Ga0208789, IMG submission 187368) | Enriched soil microbial communities from Old Woman Creek wetland in Ohio, USA - Methanotroph_Enrichment_5 (SPAdes) (version 2) | ecosystem: Environmental > Terrestrial > Soil > Wetlands...
TGGTTTTTTCCCGCTTTATTTAATATCCCAATCTGGTATCTTTGTGCGGGGCTTAGCTGTTTATAATTTCTCATACGCTTCATCGTCTTTGGTCGGATTGAAAAAAGCGTGAAACTATATCAGCTAGCCTTTTTCTTTTCCGCTCTGTGCCGATTGCACTTATGAGTTGAATCTAAGTATATAGATATAAATTGAGTTGCGCATTTTTAAGGAAAAACGTATTATATTAGGTTCTTTAATAAGTATATAGCCCGTTTGAGGGTAATGTGAAAGTAATATGAAACCAGAAATTCATCCAGAATATAAGCAAATTACTGTGACTTGCGGTTGTGGTAATAAATTTGAGACAGGTTCTGTATTGGGTAAGGATTTACAAGTTGAGGTCTGTTCTTCATGTCATCCTTTTTATACAGGAAAACAACGCGTTGTTGATACGGCGGGGCGCGTCGATAAATTCCGTAAAAAATACGGTAAATAAGTTTTTGTGGATATTTGCGTAGGTGTTTTAGAGTCCTAGCATTATTGTAAAAACGTTAGTTATACCAAAAAATGCAGAGAGTAAAAGTCGTTTAATAGTTTTTATTTTGCATGGCAATTTATAAGACAAAAAAAGCCAGTGCGCAACTAGTTGCACACTGGCTTTTTTATGGACTTAGATTTTTGGGCAATCGTGCTTGCTAATGTTTGAACCCAGATTTAATAACAATAATTTCTTAGTAGCAAGGTTTTTTTGCTTAAGTGACATAGCTAGGCTTCGATATAGCACTGTAAACTAGAACAATCATCTGCCACCTAAGGACAGTTGTTTTGTTAGAATCCAAGCGCTTAGCTGTCACAGAGATCTCCGACGACGCCCCATCCCTATTCAGAAGATTTACAACAGCATGTAGTGAATGCCGCTGAAAGCACCCTCCGTGAAGTCGCTACGTAGTTTCAAGTCAGCTTATCTTTTATGCCTCAGGTTCATCAGTGTTAGCAACGGACCGACCCTGTTCATCCTAAGCAGATCGGTGGTTACCGACGACCTTTTTTTAGAGTCCTGTGAACAGACGCTCAAGGCGCAGTTAGCCGATCATCCGTCGACGACCTTAAAAGAATTATAGGATTGGGTAGACAATGACCAGGGCCTGAGTATTTCTATTTCAGCTATCGATAAGTTTGTTCGCCAAAAATTGGGCTATCGTTATAAAAAACCGTGTTCGCCAGTGAACAGCAACGTGTCGATGCGGCAACAGCCCGGCAACAGTGGCAAGCTTGGCAGAAAATCTGCGATGTATCGAAGCTCGTGTTTCTGGATGAAACCAGCACCTCGACCGATATGATCCGTCGCGATGGCCGTGCGCTAGGCGACGCTCGCTGTGCCGATACCGCTCAGGCCGGCCATTGGCAGGCCCTGACTTTTATTGCCGGCTTACGTACCGATCAACTGAGGCACCGTGGCGCTTGAATCAGGCCATGAGCGATGAGACCTCAAGGAATATTGCCGCTCTCAACTGTGGGCAGTGTTAAAGCCCGAGGCGCAACGCTGAAATACCTGCCCTCTATAGCCCTGACCTGAACCCAATTGACCAGTTCTTTGCCAAACTCAAAGAACTGTTGCGCGACGAAGTGGCCGTACGAACCTATGACACACTCTGGCAGGCGAGCGGCCAGATCATGGACCAATTCCATCCCGACGAGTGCCGGAATTATTTTCACCATACAGGCTATGTTTCTAACTAACGAAGAAATAAATTAGTTAGCTCACACATTCTCTGATTCGTATAAACCATTCCATGGCGCAACCTTAAATAAAAGCAACATTCCCGGTATCGCAACGGCAAAGCAAAACAGAAAAAATGACATCCATCCGAACCATTCGACCAAATAGCCCGTAGCGGCATTGGCAAAAGTGCGCGGCACCGCAGCCAAACTAGTGAATAATGCAAATTGAGTGGCGGTATAAAGCGGATGCGTAGCATGAGCTATAAAAGCAACAAAAGCCGCAGTACCCAATCCCACCCCCAAGGCTTCAATACCAATAACAATCGCCAGCCAAAGCAGACTATGACCCACTACAGCGATCCACGCGAAACCTAAAATAGCCACCATCTGCACCAAACCAAAAAGCCATAAGGCACGGTTAATGCCAAGCTTAATCATCCAAACACCGCCAAGTAACCCGCCAATAACACTAGGCCACAAACCGGCATTTTTCGCGATAAGACCAATTTCTGTTTTGCTAAAACCCATATCGAGGTAAAACGGCGTAGCAAGCGCAGTAGCCATACTATCGCCCAACTTATAAAAAAAAATAAACGCGAGCACCAGACTTGCGGATTTTAGTCCATTACGACTGATAAATTCTTGAAACGGCTCAACCACTGCCGCTTGAAGAGTTTTTGGAACCCCGTTTCTAAGCGCAGGCTCATTCACCAAAAGCGTCATTGCAATACCCAGCAACATAAATAAAGCGGTAATGAAAAACACACCACTCCACGGCAAATGATCGGCCAGAATGAGTGATAAAGACCCTGGTATCAGACTGGCGATTTTGTACGCATTCACATGTATAGCATTACCCAGACCCAATTCTGCATCCAGCAATAATTCGCGTCGATAGGCATCCAGCACAACATCTTGCGAAGCACTGAAAAACGCCACCACACAGGCCAGATAAGCAATTGTCCATAGGTCCAAATTAGGATGCATTGCACCAAAAGCAGGAATAGATGATAGCAACGCCACTTGCCAGATAAGGAGCCAACCGCGCCGCCGCCCAAACGGCGGAGCATAACGGTCAAATAACGGCGCCCAGAGAAATTTCCACGTAAACGGCAATTGAATTAGCGCAAATAAACCTATAGATTTTAAATCTACCCCCTCAGAGCGCAACCATGCAGGCAACAGTCCAATTAGAATATACAGAGGCAAACCGGAACTAAAGCCGGTGAAGATGCAAATAAGCATCCGTTTATTGAGAAGCACTTGCTTAATATTGATATTACTTGCCACGGGACATCTCTAGATACCGATATTTCGTTATTATAATAACTAAACGCACCAACATTTTAAGCCACAACCAAGCACTTATTTTTTAATGAGAGTAGAAAGATCGAAAAAATCAATTGAGGAAGGAATAGAAAAAGAGAATCTAAATGCATCATGCTCAACAATTTGAGCCAAACATAAAAGCAAAAGGCCAAGGGCAATCCATAACCCTCAGCCTTATCAAAACAACAGCACCGCTTTACTAATACAGTGCTTCGACAATATCAACCATTAATCAGGTAATGAACAACAATACTTCCCACATAACCGCCAGCAATTGCAGGAGTCCATTTCAAGTGACTGAAAAACGTGTATTTATGGTCGGACTGCCCCATCAATGCCACACCCGCAGCCGAACCCACGGATAACAGCGAACCACCCACGCCGGCAGTCAACGTTACTAATAACCATTGATATAAGTCCATATCCAGATTCATGTTCAGCACCGCAAACATAACAGGAATATTATCAACAATCGCCGAGATAACACCGACTAGGATATTCGCAGTGGTTGCTCCTAACCCGTCATACATAGCACCGGACAGCAATTCAAGATAACCGATATAGCCTAAACCGCCGACAGCAAATACCACACCGAAGAAAAACAACAGGGTGTCCCATTCGGCATTATGCACACCTTTGAAAACATCAAATCCCTCTTCGCCCTCAGCACAATGTTGTGTTTTCAAATAATATCCATAGAGCATCAGCACGGATAGCCCGACCATCATGCCCATAAACGGCGGCAGATGCAGGGCTTGCTTGAAACTGACCGCCGTAACGATAGTCAACAGGAACATTACACAAATTTGAATCGCACCGGGCTTTAATTGCACGGCCTCTTCAGATGTGGCTTTGGGTTGCTCATCAGGCACCGCAAAATACATCGCTGCTGCCGGTACGCCGTAGTTCACCGCCGACGGAATAAATAACTTGAAGAAATCAAAAAACTCAGCATACTCAGCCTGCCAAACCATTAAAGTGGTAATATCGCCAAAAGGACAGAACGCACCTCCCGCGTTAGCAGCAACCACTAAATTAACAAAACCGATACTGACAAACTTAGGATTATCCGCACCTACCGCCATTACTACCGCGCCGACCAACAAAGCCGCCGTCAAGTTATCGGCCACCGAAGACAAAAAGAACGTAATAATGCCGGTAATTAAAAACAATTTACGATAACCAAATTGCTTCCTTACCAACCAGGAACGCAAAGCTTCAAACACGTTACGCTCGGCCATTGAATTAATATAGGTCATGGCGACTAGCAGGAATAACATTAACTCTGCATATTCTTTCAAATTGTATTCGAAAGCCTCATGCATATCCTCGGTAGAAACACCTGCTTGGGTAGCCAAAACGGCAGCGTTCGCCCAAATAATACCTGCGGCTAAAATAACCGGCTTGGACTTGCGCAGATGAGTAAACTCTTCCGCCATAACAAAACCATAGGCGATAATAAAGATCAGAACCGTATAAATACCCCGCTCCGTCCCCGTCAAACCAAGACTTTCAAAACCGCCCGCCATCGCCATTCCAGGCAATAGCAATAGAGATAACAAGACAAACAATGACCGCACCAAAATAACCCCCTCGCTTTATAAATTAACCAAAAACACCAAAAATTAAACAGTTAATATTAGCATCATACAATAACCTTTGTCATTTTATGACCTACAGTATATGATTATTGGTTGTAATTACTCGCCTGGACAAGCACTAACCGCTCATTTATGTATCAGTATAACGACCACGATCAAACACTTATCGAACAACGGGTAGCCCAATTTAGAAGGCAAACTGAAAGCTTCTTAAAAGGCGAAATTTCAGACGACCAATTCCGCGCCTTGCGCTTAATGAATGGCGTTTACATTCAAACTCACGCCCCGATGTTACGAGTAGCCGGTCCTTATGGCCTGATTAACTCCAACCAAATCCGAAAATTAGCGCATATTGCCCGTACCTACGACAAAAATTATTGTCATTTTACAACCCGGCAAAATGTCCAGTTTAACTGGCCTCAATTGGAAAAAATCCCCGATATTCTTGAGGAACTGGCCAGCGTTCAAATGCACGCTATCCAAACTAGCGGCAATTGTCTTAGAAATACTTCATCGGATCACTTGGCTGGCGTTTGTGTCGATGAAATTGAAGACCCTCGCCCTTACTGCGAAATTATCCGGCAATGGACAACCCTGCATCCGGAGTTCGCCTATTTGCCGCGCAAATTCAAGATTGCGGTCAGCGGCGCAAAGCTTGATCGCGCAGCCACTCAATTTCATGACATCGGCCTGCATCTGATTAAAAATGATGCCGGAGAAATCGGCTTTAGAGTGCTGGTCGGCGGCGGCTTGGGACGCACACCTATCATAGGGCAAGTTATTAAGCCTTATTTGGAAAAGAAACACTTGCTGTCTTATCTGGAAGCGATACTGCGGATATACAACCTGTTTGGCCGCCGTGATAATAAATACAAAGCACGGATTAAAATTCTGGTCAAAGAATCCGGCATGGCAAAATTTTCCAAATTAGTTGAACAGGAATGGCTGCTAATCCGAGACAATCTGGAACTTGGCGACGACCGTATTAACGCTATAAAAGCCCAGTTTGCACCACCCGCCTATGAGGCGGATGCCACACAAGATGCCGGCTTTGCCCAGCATCAACTCGAAAACGAAGCATTTGCCACTTGGGTTAAATACAACACAGCCGACCACAAAGTAGGCGGCTACCGCGCGGCATTTATATCATTAAAAGCACCGGACTCACCTCCAGGCGACATGACCGATACGCAACTAGACGCAGTTGCCGACCTGGCCGATCAATACAGCTTCGGTGAAATCAGAAGTACGCATAGGCAGAATCTGATCCTTGCCGACGTCAAACAGGCGGATTTGTTCCCGTTATGGCAACAACTCAATGCACTGAAATTAGCCACACCCAATATCGGCACCGCAACCGACATGATTTGCTGCCCCGGTCTTGATTTTTGTTCACTCGCCAACGCCAGCTCTATTAGCGTTGCTAAAGAAATCAATGAAGCGCTCGATGACTTGGACTATCTCCACGACATAGGCGACGTAAAAATTAATATGTCAGGCTGCATGAACGGCTGCGCGCATCAAAGCGTTGGTCACATCGGCATACTGGGCGTTGATAAAAAAGGCGCTGAATGGTATCAATTAACGTTGGGCGGTTCATCGGAAAACGAGGCAGCTATTGGCGAACGGCTAGGGCCTGCCATTGCCAAAGACCAAGTCACCAATGCGGTTACCACTATTCTCGATGTTTATATTAAACAACGTTTGAATGACGAATCCTTTCTGGACATGGTAAAACGCGTTGGCATCACCCCATTCAAAGAGCAAGTCTATGCAAATAATTAAAGACAGACAGATTGTCGACGACACCTGGAATTTTGTTGCCGATGATGCCGAACTGAAAGACGGCGACATCAGCGTTTCATTAGCCCGCTGGAAAAAAGACAAGCAACAAATGCTTAAGTCTAGCGGCAAGGTAGGCGTCAGGATTGGTCCCGCCGATTCGGTTGAGGACATCGCCGCCGACTTAAAAGACATTCAATTGATTGAACTGGATTTTACCGCCTTTGCCGATGGTCGCATTTTTTCTCATGCATGGCTGCTTAGAGGCCGTTATAACTATCAAGGCGAAATCAGGGCAACCGGCCATTTCATGCGGGATCAAGTATTTTATTTATCACGCGTTGGCGTAAATGCATTTAGCATTGAGAAAACCGAAGACCTGCCTGTGGCACTGTCTACTCTGAATGACTTTAGCGTCAACTATCAAAAATCGATCCGCTAATCCGCAATACATAAACAGGGTATCCATTTCTTTATGGATACTTTGTTTTTCAGTTCCAGTTCAAACATTAGAAACTAGAATCAATCGAGTCTAACTCTCACTGAATCGTTTCATTCAGCATTTGATCTTCAATTACCTTAAGCGTTCTGCCGGTGCTGTCTTGCCAACTTTGAGGGCCACTACGACTTGTTCCTGCAACAATTACGGCTGCGTATGAAGAAGAGCTCACAAGCGTGTCTTTTATAAGCTTGTAATTTTTACCTTCCAGCTTTAATAAGCCGGCAGAAACCAACGAATCTCGAATCGACTTTGAGTTTCCAGGCATACTTGGGCTGGTTGATGATGACACATCTGAACCTGCCAGCAAAAGAACCCTATCATCTGGCATTTGCCCAAGTCCCTTACAACAAAACCTTCGCATAAAAAAAACCCGGACTCCGGCAAACCACATGCCGCCGGAACCCAGGTTTTTGTTGATCAAAAAGAATACCGTTTATTTATGCGTAATATTAATGCCTTTTAGTAAAGTCAGCGCCTCATACAAAGGATAATCTTTCATTTCCAAGCTTTCCTTGTCTTTATCCTGTACTTCATTCTGCCCTTCTTTACCTTTGCCGTTTTGCAAATGACGCGACAAATCGGCTTCCTTGACCGGCTTGAACTCCGTTTTCTCTAATGACTCCAGCTTAACGCGAGCCAAAGAGATATCCGGCTCAATACCCTCGGCCTGGATAGAGCGTCCTGAAGGCGTATAGTATCTGGCCGTCGTCAATTTAACTGCCGCACCGTTACTGGTTGGCAATATTGTTTGCACCGAACCTTTACCGAACGATTTCTCCCCCATAATTACAGCGCGTTTTTGATCCTGCAAAGCGCCGGCTACAATTTCAGAAGCTGACGCGGAACCGGCATTAATCAGCACGACTATCGGCGCACCATCGATAAGATCATCGGGAGCAGCATTAAAACGCATTTCCGAATTTTCAATACGGCCCTCGGTATAAACGATGAGCCCGCTCTTGATGAAAGCGTCGCTTACCTCAACCGCCGCATTCAGCACTCCGCCCGGATTGTTTCTTAAATCCAGCACCAAGCCTTTTATATTGCCGGCGTTTTCTTTTTTCAACGAAGCTAGCGCTTCCTTGAGACCTTCCCCGGTTCCTGATTGAAAACTGCTAATGCGCACATAGCCATAACCTTTCTCCAACATCCGGCTTTTTACACTTTTAACTTTAATAATGTCACGGGTTATGGTTATTTTTAAAGGCGCCTCCTCGCCTTCCCGAACAACGGTGAGCAAAATCTTACTGCCTGGTTCGCCACGCATCAGCTTAACCGCATCAGCCAACGTCATTCCTTTTACAGGCTGATCGTCAAGCCGGACAATCAAGTCTCCGGTTTTAATTCCGGCGCGTTGAGCAGGAGTATCATCAATAGGAGAAACCACTTTAACAAAGCCATTTTCCATTGTAACTTCGATACCTAGCCCACCAAACTGCCCTGTTGTACCCTCTTTTAACTCTTGATATTCATCAGCTGCCAAATAGGCAGAATGAGGGTCAAGCCCACTCAACATTCCGCGAATAGCATCTTCCAATAATTTTTTATCGGAAACAGACTCTACATAATCTCTTTTAATTCGACCGAAGATTTCCGTAAATGTGCGTAAGTCTTCATAAGGCAGGGTCTCTTCTGTATCAGCTATAGGCTTCGCATTGTCCCGCTCAGCAAAGACACTGCCGCAGATACCCATAAAAACACCCAACATAATCCCTAAGGATAAAATGAAAATATTTTTCTTTTTTAACATGTACCTTAAAACTCCAAACACTCGATTTTCCAAAACACGGCCACACAGCTAACTAGCTTGATCCCGATTATTTTCGGCACCATTCAAGCGGATCAACCGGCTTACCTTTGTTACGTATGCCAAAATACAACCCGGAATGACTACGACCACCGCTCTGCCCCACTGAAGCAATAACTTCGCCGGCATTCACCCAGTCCCCCACCTGCCGATATAAACTTTGATTAAACGCGTAAAGAGTCATATAACCCTTACCGTGATCAACAATAATCAACAGTCCATATCCGCGCAGCCAATCGGAAAATACCACCTTCCCGCCGGTAACCGCACGTATATCCGTTCCCTCGCCGGCATCAATTAACACGCCATCCCAAATGCTCTCGGCACTTTCGGCCCGAGCACTGCCGAACTTATTGGCCAACCGCCCTTTGACCGGCCAAGGCAGCTGCCCTTTAAGCGAATAAAAATCGCCTTCAAGTTTGGAAAAGTCATTATCGGAATCCGGTAAGTCTTTGGTAGACTCAGACGGCGGCTCAGCAGCCTTATGCAGCTTTTTTGCTTGTTCGACCTCAAAAGTAAGATCATTAGTTGATCTTTGTAATGAAGATACCAGATTCTTTAGTTTGTTTTCGCTTTCTTTCAGATGAATTATTTGTTGTTCATTTGAAGAAAAATCGCTTTTTAGTTGCGACAGCAATTCAGTTCTTCGTTTTCTGACACCATCCGCCGCTATTTGTTCAGACTTCTTTTGCTCAAGATTTTTTTCTAAAAGCTCGGTTTCTTGCTGCTGTTGCTTATCCAACTGATCCAGATGCTTCATGGCATCCGAAATACCGGCCAACTTTGTCAGGCGGGCCTTATTAAGATAATCGTAATACACCAGCATCCGGCTGGATAAGGCGGGATCTTGCTGATTAAGCAGCAGCTTCAACTTCTCCTTTTGCCCCATTGCGTAGGCAGCCTTTATTTGTCCTGCCAATTCTTTGTTTTGCTTAGCGACTTCATCTTGCAGGCTTTGCATTTCTTGGCGAATCTTACTCAGATTCTGGCGTTTTTGTTCAACTTGTCCCTGTAATGTCTTCAATAAAGCGGCCGTCTTCCCATAGAGTTTCTCAACTTCACCCAACTGCGTATTTAACGTATTTTTTTGCAGTTGGATGCGCTGCATATTTTCGCCGGCCGCTTTAATACCGGACTGAACTTCACTTAGCTCCTCATTTTTTTCCGAGATTTCCGCATTAGCTTCATAGACAAATACACTCAGTAAAAAACAAAAAACCAGCTTCTTTCTCATCCACAAATTAAACAAACTTGATAAGTGATCGACCGGCCATTTCAACGCCAACCATTGGCGGCACAGTTGAAGCCAAGCCCAACAAGCTGACGCTCGCGTCTAATGGCTTGTCACCACCGACATAAACCGAAAGCACGGGGTTTATAGTATGCGCTGTGTGCGGTTGCCCGGTTTCCTTATCAACCCTTTGTTCGATATTGCCATGATCGGCAATTATCAACATCCGGCCACCCGCCGACTTTAAGGCATCTACCACGCGCTGCAATAAAGCATCAACCGCTGCCACAGCCAAAATAGACGCATCTATTATGCCGGTATGCCCCACCATGTCGCAATCAGCATAATTACATATCCTGACATCGTATTCTATATCCAGCGTGCAACCCAATCCATCAAGGGTCAGCGATACCACAGGCTTTGGCCAACTCAACATCTTTATCTTTATTTCCCGATATGAAAAACCACATCACTTATTCGTTTATAAAACTTAAGCTTCTCTAAGCCCTATTTTATTCTTCATTACCAAAAATGGTCGTAGTGATGTATTATTTTGCCAGATTCACTGGTTTTGTATTCCGGCAACATGCCGGCTATGCAATCAAGTAGTCATTATATTAATACACGTTGACAACAGTTGTGTATAAATAATTCTTCACGGGTTCTTTTTTAATCAGATTCAATACACTAGAAAATTAAGCAGACCTATGGAAATTGAAAGCCAACACAATTTGTACGGCGACACCGATATAGCCAGAGCAGCTCACTGTTTAAAAGCCATGTCACATCCATTACGCTTAAAAATATTGTGCGTACTGGGCAGTGATTCGATCTGCGTACAACAAATTGTCGATCAGGTTGGCACCAGCCAAAGCAACATTTCCCAACATCTGGCCATTCTCAGGGATAAAAACATTCTCGGCTCTAAAAAAGAGGCCAACCGTGTTTATTATTTTATTGACGATGAGCGCATGCTGTTACTCATTAAAATGATGCGCGATGTTTTTTGCCCTTCTAATGACTAATTCATCTTTTCACTTAACTTTACAAGCCTATCCATGGACCGTTACTTAGAATTTATCTTAAATCACTACATCTTATCCCTCGCTCTGGCAGTAACCACTTATCTACTAATTCAGGAATTATTCGATACCGCATTCAAAAAATTCGGTGCTGTTTCGCCTTTGCTGGCCGTCGCCAAAATAAATGACAGCGACCCTCTTGTTATCGATGTACGCGAACCGGAAGAATTCCTTCAAGGCCACATTGAAAACGCGATCAATACCCCATTGGGCAACTTACCGGCTCATCTGTCAAAGCTGGAAACACATAAAAACAAACCTGTCCTGATCGCCTGCCAGACCGGGACACGCTCCGCATCAGCCGGCAAAGTATTGACTAAAGCGGGATTCGAGCAGGTTTTCGTTATTACCGGCGGCATGCAAGCTTGGGAAAACGACTACAAATTACCGATAAAATCAGCCGGTAAACATAAAAACTAACCCGTGCATTAACGCATCCATCACTTTCATAACCTCTTACTATATTAGAAACCCATCATGGCCGAAGAAAACAACGCAGTAGAAAAACAATTTTCCATCCAAAAAATCTATATCAAGGACATATCTTTCGAGACCCCCAACTCGCCCAAAGTTTTCACCGAAAAATGGGAACCCACTGTCGATTTTAACTTGGGTACTCACGTCTTGCCTTTAGAAAGCTCAATGTACGAAGTGGCTCTCACAGTAACCATCACTGTTAAAAATGGCGAAGCAACCGCCTATCTTGTTGAAGTCAACCAAGCCGGCATTTTCGCTTTGGCCGGTTTTAGCAATGAAGAAATGGGACCGATGCTTGGCAGCTTCTGCCCTAACATCCTGTTTCCTTATGCGAGAGAAGCTATTTCCGATCTCGTTACCAAAGGCGGCTTTCCGCAAATGATATTAGCCCCGGTAAATTTTGACGCCTTATACGCGCAACATTTACAACAAGCACAACAAGCGCCCGGCTCAGACACACTCAATTAACTTGCGCTGAGCTTCATTGGATGAATAAAAAAATAGCCGTTCTGGGCTCCGGCTCATGGGGAACGGCTCTAGCGATTCTGGCAGCCAGGAATGGTTGCCGGACGCTTTTATGGGGCCATAATCCGGAACATATAGCAACGCTTGAGCAACAGCGTGAAAACAAACGCTATTTGCCCGGCCTGACTTTCCCTGAAAATCTCAGCGTTACTTCCGACTTGGCTGAAGCCGCAGCCTTTAGCAGCTTAATGCTGGTTTCCGTACCCAGCCACGCATTTAAAGACACCCTGCTTAAACTCAAAGCCTATGTATCCGATGACGTACAAATCGCTTGGGCAACCAAAGGCTTTAATCCTGATGACGGTTCTTTGCTGCATGAGGTCGTAGCCGACATTTTTTCTGCACAAACTCCGGCTGCATTGCTTTCAGGCCCCAGTTTTGCCGCAGAAGTGGCGGCCCAGTTACCGACAGCCATCACCATTGCCTCATCCCAGCCGGATTTTGCCGCCCTTCTGGCCGACATCCTGCACAGTGAGCGTTTCCGGACTTACACCAACTCGGACCTGATTGGCGTAGAAGTCGGCGGCGCAGTCAAAAACGTCATGGCGATAGCCGCCGGAATTGCCGACGGACTCGGCTTTGGCGCCAACACACGGGCGGCATTGATTACCCGTGGCTTGAATGAAATTATCCGGCTCGGCGTCAAGCTTGGCGGCAAGCAGGAAACTTTTATGGGACTGGCAGGCCTTGGCGACCTAATCTTGACCTGTACCGACAACCAATCCAGAAACCGGCGTTTCGGTTTAGCCTTGGGACAGGGCAAAGACACCCTGGAGGCTACACGGGAAATCGGCCAGGAAATCGAAGGTATTTCGGCCGCAAAAGAAACTTTTTTGCTGGCTAAAAAATACGGCGTAGACATGCCGATTACCGAACAAACCTACAAGGTTTTATATGAAGGCTTGGCTCCGCTGGCGGCCGTACAAAATCTGTTGGCTCGGGAGCAAAAAGCTGAATCGTAGACGCTTCTATGGAGCGTAGCAGAATGCGAGGGGGTCTACCTCGCTACGTCCAGCAGTCGACCCGTTGCGGACTATCGCTGCATTTGATTCAATGGCAGCAATTTGGTCACTACCGGCCATTATTACTTATGTTATACGGAAAAGAAAATCACATGCTAATCAATAAATTATCATGCAGAAGAGCATTTGCCGGTAGATATACGGTTAACCATCTAATTCCTTGTTAGACATTTTGGGAGAGCGCGGTGAAATTTAACGCTGGAGATTCAGTAGACGGCGATCATTGCACGGTATTAATCCATGAGATATTCAGGTGCGATGATTCCTTTAAAGAGTTCAGTAGATGCGCTGAACAGATGATAATGCAAGGGCAAACACGGGAGATTTCCTATCGAACTTACAATGCTTATACAAGTTTCATTCACCATTTGTATGAGTTTCTGATGGGCTGCCATGCCCGCGATGCGGGAAATACTGAGATCACAAATAAAAAAGGTGAAGAACGAATAAAAATAATTGAAGGTTATGTAATGCACCATGCTCAGCGCATCATGGATCAGTACCGTGATGCCATAAAAAATGGAACCGCCCCATCTTGGGTTAATCATATCAGCTGCTACGACGTAACTGTCCCTGCTGAATTTGCAAAAGACTTCAGGGAGTTTAGAAATAAAGCAGTTGGGCATGTTGCTCATGAGCGCGCATCATCCCTTAGCCTCAGTGATTTTTACCATAAGTATCACAAGTATTTATATTTGCTGTACAGGAATCAATTGATTGGTGGGGTAAGCGAAGTGAAGAATTTCCTGACTTAAAGGAAATGGCGGATTCAACTCCGAAGTGCAATCCTAGTTATCATGCGGCTTCTTGCACTGGCTCAGCAAAAAACACGTCATGAGGTGTTTTAAAATTAAGTGTTTTCCGAGGTCGATGGTTGAGCTTATGCATG
>Ga0208789_1001377_pt1 | contig 13934 bp, 12 predicted proteins | sample Methanotroph_Enr_FD_187368 | JGI IMG/M metagenome (GOLD analysis project Ga0208789, IMG submission 187368) | Enriched soil microbial communities from Old Woman Creek wetland in Ohio, USA - Methanotroph_Enrichment_5 (SPAdes) (version 2) | ecosystem: Environmental > Terrestrial > Soil > Wetlands...
TCAAAACAGATAATTTTTGAAAAAATAGTTATATAGTAGGTTGTAAAACATGAAAAAATTAAATAATCGTTGATTAAGTCGTTTTAGAAAACTTTATATTTACCAGGAAATTGAATCTCCGTTTGATTAAAACAAGTAATCAGCTGTTTATAAAACACTGAAATGGATGCGAATCGTCCCATACATGTTCTATCTTACATTCTAAAACTAATTAACCACAGATGAAGAGAACAATCTTACAACTTAGTTTACTATTGATTCTTCTGAGCTTTTCCGGGCTAAACCTCCAGGGTCAAGCAGAATACAATCAGCAATGGCCTGGTTTTCGGGGTCCATGGGGTTGCGGATTTATAGAAAACGTTACCACACCAACCACCTGGAGTGTTGAAAACCCAAAAAACATTAAATGGAAAACGCCGATTCCCGGTTTAAGCCATTCCAGTCCTGCCATTTGGGATGGATCCCTGTTTGTCACAACCGCATCAAACAGTACAAAAAGTGAATCATTAAAAGTAGGTCTTTACGGTGATATTGATGAAGCAAATGATAGTGTGGTGCATGAGTTTAAGGTTTACTGCCTGGATAAACATACAGGAAAGATTATCTGGGAGCGACTCGCTCATAAAGGGATTCCAAAATCGAAACGACATACCAAAGCCTCACAAGCCAATTGTACAGTTGCTACCAATGGTAAATATCTAGTGGCCCACTTTGGTTCTGAAGGCCTTTATTGTTATGATTTTAATGGAAATCTAATCTGGAAAAAAGATATGGGTTTAATGAATCCAGGCTGGGATGCTACTCCCGGAATCGAGTGGGGCTATTCAAGTTCACCGGTTATTTTTAAAAATAAAATAGTCCTCCAGTGTGACATTCCTAAAAATCCTTTTATTACAGTTTTGGACCTGGCAACCGGGAATGAAATCTGGAGAACTTCACATCGTGATGAAGCTCAAACCTATTGCACTCCTGCCATTTATTCAAAAAATGGAAAGTCCCAGATCATCACCAATGGTTACAGGCACATGGGTGGTTATGATTTCGAAACAGGGAAAGAAATCTGGAAACTAAGTAACGGTGGCGATATTCCGGTTCCAACCCCGGTGATTGCCAATGACCTGATTTACCTCAATAGTGCACATGGGAAATTCTCCCCAATCTTTGCCGTCAGACCAGGTGCAACAGGAGATATCACGCTTGCACCGGACAGTACAAAAAATAAATTCATAGCATGGAGTGTCAAACGAGGTGGTGCCTATATGCAAACACCGCTTATTTACCGGGATTATCTGTATAATCTTAATGTTAACGGCCAGCTTACCTGCTACAATGCCCTGACCGGTGAAGTCAAATATAAAGAGAGTTTAAATGAAGCTTTCTCAGCATCAGGTATTGCAGCAGATGGGAAAGTTTATTTCACCTCGGAAGAGGGCAACGTTTTGGTCGTTAAGGCGGGACCGGAGTTTAAATTATTGGCCAAAAATGCATTAAAAGATATTTGTATGGCGACTCCCGCTATTTCCGGTAATGCCCTTTACTTCAGGACTCAACACTATGTGATTGCAGTCGAATAAGGTGGATGGAAGCCGGTATTTTGTGGCGTTAATAACTAAGCCTTAAAATGAAACCCTCATGAGCAAATGCTTGCCAATGAATATAATCCGCCAGCAGGCGGAATGAGGGTTCCCCCGATAGATCAGCGATTTTTTATATCTATTAAAATTTAGTAAATCAAATATCAACGTATTATAAAACAGCTATATACAATCCGTGAAGCAAAAATTAAATGTGACCGATAAATCTTCGTGTAACTTCGTGGCTTGGTGCCTTAGTGGCAATGAAAACGGAATGCCATAAAGTCACTAAGGCATTAAGGTTCACAAAGAACCGCCTAAATTAATTTCAGTGAATACAAACACAATCAACACATTTACAAAGTATTAAAAACAATTTAACTCAAATGAAATATAATTGAAAAATCGCTGATAGATCGGGGCAGGCTATGTGACAACTTAAAATCAAATTATTTACACATGAATAACACCACAGGAAGCAAACCATTCTCCTTCTGAATTGTTCTTAATGTATGAACAAACAGAACAGATTATCCCGGGCGAGCAGCCCCTATCTACGGCAACACGCTGACAATCCAGTGGATTGGTACGAATGGGGTGAAGAGGCGTTATCGAAAGCAGCAAAAGAAAACAAACCCCTGATCATCAGCATCGGTTATGCGGCCTGTCACTGGTGCCATGTGATGGCTCACGAATCGTTTACGGACGAAGTGATAACCGGATTTATGAACTCCCATTTTGTCTGCATCAAGGTAGACCGTGAAGAACGTCCAGATATCGACCATATTTATATGGAAGCCGCCCAGCTGATATCCGGACGTGGCGGCTGGCCGCTTAATGCATTTGCCCTGCCCGACGGACGGCCGTTTTATGCCGCCACCTACTTTCCGCCTGATCAGTGGATGGATGTGTTGAATCAGCTCAGCCATTTATTTCAACACGAATACAAACGGGTTCTGCGGTCTGCTGAAGTACTTACTGAAGGGATCCGTACAAATCCTTTTAAAGGTATTTCGGATTCAAATCCGTTAAGTACCGGAGATTATCTTGAAACTTATGAGCATCAAATTGAAATGATTGATTTTAAGCTGGGAGGGTACATTGGGGCGCCCAAGTTTATGATGCCGGTAAGCCTTGAATTTTTCCTCCAGTACTACTACCTGACCGGGGAGCAGAAAGCGCTCATTGCCGTAACTGTTACGCTTGATGCGATGGCAAAAGGGGGTATATACGATCAGATAGGCGGAGGATTCGCCCGTTATTCCACCGATAAATTCTGGAAAGTACCCCATTTTGAGAAAATGCTATACGACAATGCCCAATTGATCACGCTCTATGCGAATGCCTTTCAGTTAACGAACAAACTGCTTTATGCCCAGATCGTTGAAGAAACAATCGGATTTGCAGAGCGGGAATTACGTCATTCAGAAGGAGGTTTTTATGCTTCGATCGATGCTGACAGCGAAAATGAAGAGGGGAAATTCTATGCCTGGACAAAACAGGAAATTGAATCGGCTTTAGAGCCTGTAACCGCGGGGATCGTACTTCGTTTTTACCAGGTTACCGCTTCCGGAAATTGGGAGGAGGGGAAAAACATCCTCCATTACAAAGATGACAAAGCTAAGTTTGCACACGAAAGCGGAATATCAGAAAATGAATTAAACGCTATTCTGAGACAAGCGAACAAATCATTACTCGATCGACGTAACTATCGCATTCGTCCGGCCACCGACGACAAGATTCTCACTTCGTGGAATGCACTGATGCTCTCGGGCTACGTTGAAGCTTATAAGGCTCTTGGAAATGAGAATTATCTCGATGGAGCCCTTTGCACAGCCCGTTTTCTTGAAACCAATATGCTTCAAAAGGATGGTCTTCTGTTCCGCGTTTATATGGATGGGAAAGTGAGCATCGAAGGCTTCCTGGATGATTACGCTTTCCTGGCCGATGCCTTTATCAGCCTGTATGAGGTGACTTTTGATCTCCACTGGTTAAACCTAAGCGGGCTTTTGACGACCTATGTGTTGAAGCATTTCGCTGATACAGAAAATCACCTTTTCTTCTATACTTCTGATCAGGCGGTTAACCTGGTTGCCCGTAAACACGAGCTTTCAGACAATGTAATTCCGGCATCCAATTCTGTTATGGCAAATGTATTTTATAAGCTGGGGATTTTGATGGAGAATGACAATTATTCACAGTCAGCCGTGAGGATGCTCATCAGAATAAAGAGTGAGATTGCACGGCAGGGAGCCTATTATTCCAATTGGGCAATGCTTTTGGGCAAACTGGTTTACCCGACCTATGAAGTGGCAATACTTGGTGGAAATGCATTAACGGTCAACCTCGAAATGCAGAAGAAATATTTACCCGGCGCTCTTTTTGCAGGGGGGACAAGGGAGAATTTACCAATGCTACGGCAGCGTTTAACTGACAATAAAACGGTAATCTATGTATGCCAGGACAAGACCTGTGACCTTCCGGTTTATTCGGCATTTGATGCGTTGGCTTTGATGCACGGGCATTGATTTATTACGCGGGAAGTAATAATTCCAGGCATATATGTTGTAGTGATTTTCCTGTTCTTTCCTGGTTAGAATATATTGTCATGAAATAGGTTTTCAGAAAAAGAAGACAAAAATCAGGACGAGTCAGAATCAATATATTTTCAAAAACAGCATTTAGGAAATTTAAATTTCTTTTTCACAAACAAAGCACCAGAGGTGCGACATCTTTGTAGATAAAAAGAATATTAAATAGCTTCTTAAGAATGCCCCGGTTAAAAAAAGTTAATATAATATCTTTTGCTCCAATCTTCACGATTCCTTCATATATGGTATCTTACTTTTGGCTGATAAACAATATAAAAATTCCCTGTTTTGAAAAGGATAAAAAATTATTATTTACCGCTCTTTTTTATTTCATCATTGTTTTTAAATGGAAGCTGTAAGAAAGACCTCGGAGTTTCCGGTTCGTTGTATACTCCAACAACAGCAAATGTTACTTCCACTGCAACATTAGCCGAATTACAGCAAGGGCGCACATTATATTTAAATAATTGCAACATGTGTCATTCACTTTACATGCCGGAAGCTTATTCACCCTCACAATGGAAATCCGTTATGGGTGGCATGGCTCCGCGAACCCGCATGTCGGCTTCCGAAATTCTATTGGTAACCAAGTATGTATCCAGGGGTAATTAGTTTCCAAGGGTAATTAATAGTACAGTAAAAATTTCAATCGGAAATATAAAATCTTTCCTGAATTGGAAACGATTCATAACTTTTGATTTACGCTTCTCCTGAAACGGGATGCATCCATTTCTTAATTGCACACGACTAAAAAATAGATATCCACAGCCTTTGCGGAATTTTTGAGATAATCTACTTGGCTTTTGATGAAATATCATCATCTTTACTCCTTCAAAAAGCTAAACGGATGAACATAAAACTACCTTTAACACTAACTTTTGCCTTAATTTTTTCAAATGGTCTGTTTGCCCAAACAGAGGAAATCTGGACTCATCTTCGCGGAAATAATCTCGACGGACATTCCCAAAGCATCAATGCACCCCTTGCCTGGAGCGAAACAAGCAACATCAAATGGAAAACCGAAATCAGGGGCTATGCCTGGTCGTCCCCGGTAATATTTGGTGATCAGATCTGGACCAGCTCAGCCACTCAAAACGGTGAGGAAATGTTTGCCGTTTGTACCGATTTTAATTCAGGAAAAATAGTGAAAGAGGTAATGCTCTTTAAACCCGATTCGGTTCAGCATATTCATTCGTTAAACAGTTACGCAACGTCAACGCCCTGCATTGAAGATAGTTTCGTTTATGTGCATTTCGGAACTTATGGAACGGCCTGCGTTGATACACATAATTTTCAAGTCGTTTGGACCAGAACGGATCTGAATTGCGATCATATGCAAGGCGCGGCTTCTTCTCCAATAATTTATAAGGATTTGCTGATCCTTCACATTGAAGGAACTGATGTTCAATACCTGATTGCTTTGGATAAACATACCGGTCAAACGGTCTGGAAAACCAATCGTCCACAGGAATATTATAAAAATATTGAGCCGGTTTCGAGGAAAGCTTACTGTACACCCATTGTTGTTAATGTCAATGGTAAAGATCAGCTTATCAGCAACGGTTCACAGTTGTGTATCGCTTATGAACCTGAAACCGGGAAGGAAATCTGGCAGGTTTTTTATGGTGATGATTCAACCGTGAGTATGCCATTGAGTTACGGTGGATTGGTTTTTGTTAATTCGGGCTGGATGCTTCCCAAAAGCGGAAATTTCTATGCCCGTTTGCTGGCCGTCGATCCGACCGGAACCGGCGATGTGACCAAAACCCGCGTTCCCTGGGAAGTGGACGTAGATGTTCCACAGATTTCAACCCCTGTAATTGTGGATAGCCTTATTTACATGGTTCACGAACGTGGTATGCTGACATGTCTGAACGCTAAAAACGGGGAAGTTATCTGGAAAACCAAAATGAAAGATCAGTTCAATGCTTCGGTTTTGTATGCCTCCGGAAACATATTTTTATTCAGCGTGAAAGGAAATACTTACGTGATAAAACCTGGGTTGAGTTTTCAATTGATTGCCGAAAACCAACTGGACGGCTTAGTAAAAGCCACACCTGCAATAGTTCGAAACAATATCATTTTTAGAACAAATAAGTTTTTATACCGGATTGGGAATTAAAAAAGGGGGAAGTCCAATATTTAAATTCTTCTCTTAGTAAAACAGTTTCCAATCAAAAAAAGCGAATAAATTATTGGAGTTTGTGTAAAAAACAAAGCCCAACATTGTTTATTACAACATGTTGGGCTTTTACAAGGGTGGAGGATGGGGCTTGAACCCACGACCCCCGGAACCACAATCCGGTGCTCTAACCAGCTGAGCTACATCCACCATTTAGCGGTTGCAAATATAGAGAATGTTTTCTGATTCGTGCGAATGATTTATCAAAAAAAATAATTGCTGTTAATGTATTGTAAAACTGGATGATACAATTATTGTAATACGCAGGTAGCGCTTATTGACAATAAAAGCAGGTTGTTACAACGGTATTGTTAACTTTGTTTTTCGCCACTGAATGAAATGCCAGGGTAAATAATCGTATTGGCTTTTTTAGGGTTTAGAATTTAGCTACTGGCTCCAGGCTGCTGGCTTCATTATACTTTGTATTAGGATAGAAACCATTGTTAATAATTCAAATGGATATTGTAACTTATTAATTTTAAGCTTTTTTAAATGAAAATGATGTTTCATGGAATTAGATCAGAAAGGGCAACTATTTGCTTCAGGACGATTGTAAGCTGCCAGCTGCAAGTCGCAAGTTGCTCATCAACATCGGCGCAAAACGTCATTGAACCATTTAATTTTAATTAAAATGAACTATTTACTCGACAATCCCGAAGTGGATCGGATGTTTCAGGAAATCGTATCAAGGATAAAACCGCTTCAAAACGGTGAAGTGGTCAACTCGATGCAAAAAAGAGGCGTTGATTATAAAGTGAACTTTGGGGTTTCCATTCCGTTGCTTCAGCAATTGGCTTCAGATTACGGGAAAAATCATCTGCTGGCACTGAAGTTGTGGAACAAGCAATGGCGCGAAACGATGATTTTGGCCACTCTGCTTGACGAACCTGGTAAAGTCACCGAAAACCAGATGGACTTCTGGGTAAAAAATTTCCAGTCTGTAGAGATTGCGGAGCAGGCTGCCATGAACCTGTTTTCAAAAACCGGTTTTGCCTACCAAAAAGCTTTCGAATACTGCCTTGGCAAAAAACTGTTGGTCAAAATTGTAGGATTGCTAATGATCGGACGATTGGCACTTACTGACAGGGATGCTCCCGACGAACAATTCGATCCGTTTTTTGAACTTATGCCTCCCTTGTCAAAAGATCCGCAACTGGCGATCGTATTTTCGAGGGTTTATATACAGATTGGCATGCGTAACCTGAATCTTAACGAAATTGCTGTCAGCCACGCAAAGATTTTGATGACGATAGATTCGAAAACAGCCCGGGAAAATGCAGTGCATATCCTTGACCAAATTGACTGTGATGACGCCAGGGAGATCCTCAGGAATCGGTAAAAAGAAGGTTTTAAAACAAATCATAAACATCTGAAATATAGACATATAAACTTCTTTTGTCGCTTTTTTTTGTACACAGTTTTTAAATCACTAATTTCGCCTCCCAAATAAGCCCTATTTATTTTCTATGGAAGTCATTGAAGTAAAAGAGAATAGTACAATTAAAGCTTTTCATAAAGTCCCCCACGATATCTACAAAGACGATCAAAATTGGGTGCCTCCATTGGAAGCGCTTGAAGATGCCGCCTTTGATCCTGCAAAAAATGCGTTCTATAAACATGGCGACGGAACCCGCTGGATTTTAAAAAATGATGACGGAATGGCAATAGGCCGGATCGGGGCATTTATTAACGGGAACAGGGCCTATACTTTTAACCAGCCAACGGGTGGATGTGGTTTTTTTGAATGCATCAATGACCAGGAAGCCGCGAATCTTTTATTCGATACTGCCAGGGCATGGTTAGCTGCAAGGGGGATGGAAGCGATGGACGGTCCGGTTAATTTTGGTGAGAACCTGATCAACTGGGGATTGCTTGTCGAAGGATTTATGCAACAGGGATTCGGGATGCCCTACAATAAACCGTATTATTTGCAGTTATTTGAAAATTACGGATTTAAGGTGTATTTCGAACAATACAGCTATCATCTTAACCACAAAGAGCCATTTCCTGAAAGATTCTGGAAAATTGCCGAGTGGGTCGCAAAAAAGCCCAATTTCAGATTCGAGCATGTCCGGTTTGACAATATCGAGAAATATATTCAGGATTTTGTGAAGATTTACGAACAGGCCTGGGCACGGCACGATAATCATCAGGCAGTCGATCTTGATGATATTCGCGGGATGATGAAAATCGCCAAACTAATTGCAGACGAAGAGTTTATCTGGTTCGCTTATTATAATGATGAACCGGTTCTCCTTTTCGGAATGATCCCTGACTGGAATCAGATTCTGAAGAAGTTGAATGGAAAGTCGAATTGGTGGAGCCTACTAAAATTTATCTGGTATAAAAAAATAAGGACGATCACCCGGGCGCGGATTTTAATTATGGGAGTAGTACCCAAATTCCAGGGAACAGGACTTGAGTCGGCCGTTTTCTGGCACATGGACAAAGTAATGCAGCGTAAATTATGGATTAACGAGGTGGAACTATCGTGGGTGGGTGATTTCAATCCCAAAATGATGGCGATATACCAGTCAGTAGGTGGCGTTCACGCGAAGACCCATTACACAATGCGTTATCTTTTCGATCGTACAATTCCATTCGAACGGGCGCCAATGTTGATGAAAGAGGGTGTGGGGGAGAAAGCCAGAATCAGGGACAAAGAGTAGGAATTTGGACGAATAAAAAAATTGCAAATTCTTTTAAAAAAATCTATTGCACATTATTGAAGTATGCTTATCTTTGCAACCCATATCGGGTAGGAGTTTTAAAACAGGTTATAAAATAATAAATCATGAAGTTGGCCTGAACGTGCTGGATTGGCACACAGCAGGATGATTATCATGGTGAGTTCTCCGGCAGGTGCGGGAGGAATTAAAAAATAAATAATAAACAGATGAAAAAGGGAATACATCCGGAAAGTTATCGGCTGGTAGCATTTAAAGATATGTCAAACGAACATACTTTTATTACCAGGTCATCAGCTGCATCGAAAGAAAAAATTGACATTGATGGTGTTGAGTATCCGCTTATTAAGGTGGAAATTTCAAATACTTCTCATCCATTTTATACCGGTAAAATGAAGCTTGTCGATACCGCAGGTCGCGTTGATAAGTTCCTTACCCGTTATTCCAAACATATGGATAAACGCAAGCAATAAGCTTTAAAATAGCTTGAAAACCCCGTATTTGAACAGTACGGGGTTTTTTTGTTGTATTTGTTGATGTTGCATTTGCGACTGACAGAATGCCTTGTTTAATTGGTGGGAGTTCAATCTCCGGAATTGGCACGTGAATTGAAAGAGTATTTATCATCATTATTTAATGAGGTCAAAGACAAATTGTCATCTCTTTAAACGAAACATGGAAAACAAAAAAAATAAAAATTCAAAAAACAGCTTCTTATTTTCGAGCGATACAGAAGAGCATGGCGATTTCATCCCGATTTTGGTTGATGGTGATGATGCTGAACTCAGCGCCGTTGAGGTTCCCGCGATTCTTCCAATCTTACCGCTTCGCAATACGGTTCTTTTTCCCGGTGTCGTGATGCCGATTACTGTCGGAAGACAAAAATCGCTTATGCTGATCCGTGAAGCCTATTCAGGAAATAAGCTGATTGGTACCATAGCCCAGATAGACCCTCAGATTGAGGATCCAAATCCGGAAGACCTTTATACGGTAGGAACAATGGCCGAGATCCTTAAAATTCTGGAGATGCCCGATGGTTCCACCTCGGTAATCATCCAGGGAAAACGACGCTTCAGGATGAGCGAAATTGTCGATATAGAACCATATATGCGGGGAACTGTCAGTGTGCTCAACGATATTTTGCCCGACACGAAAATGCACGAGTTTAGCGCGTTGATCGAGACTTTGAAAGATCTGGCCCTGAAAATTGTAAAATCATCGGGAAGTATCCCGCCTGAAGCGCAATTTGCGGTTAAAAACATCGAGAATGCCACCTTCCTGATTAATTTCATCTGCAACAATACGGAACTCAATGCTTTGGAAAAGCAGGAGCTGCTCGAATTAGACGATCTGCGCGGACGAAGCACGTTATTGCTTACCTACCTGGTTCGCGAGGTCCAGTTGATCGATCTGAAAAAGGATATTCAGAAAAAGGTGAAAGTCGTTATGGATCAGCAGCAACGCGAGTATCTTCTTCACCAGCAGATAAAAACAATCCAGGATGAACTGGGAGGGAACCCCTCGGAACAGGAGATCGCCGATCTTAAAAAACGGGGTGCAGAGAAAAAATGGAGTGCCAATGTTCAGGCCATCTTTGATAAGGAACTTTCGAAACTCATTCGAATGAACCCGGCAGCTGGTGAATATTCAGTTCAGGCAGGTTACCTCGAAACAGTACTTGATCTTCCATGGAATATCTATTCGAAAGATAATTTTGATCTCCGCAATGCAGAGAAAATTCTTGACCAGGATCACTATGGACTGGAAAAAGTGAAAGACCGTATCCTTGAGCACCTGGCAGTATTAAAACTAAAAGGTGACATGAAATCTCCGATACTCTGTCTCTACGGCCCCCCCGGGGTAGGGAAAACCTCGTTGGGAAAATCGGTGGCCCGTGCCCTGGGACGCAAATTTGTCAGGATGAGCCTGGGTGGACTTCATGATGAATCAGAAATCCGTGGTCATCGTAAAACCTATATCGGAGCAATGCCCGGTAGAATTATTCAGAATTTAAAAAAGGCAGGAACCTCGAATCCGGTGTTTATCCTGGATGAGCTGGATAAGGTGTCGAATGATTTTCATGGCGACCCTGCTTCTGCCTTGCTGGAGGTGCTTGATCCTGAGCAAAATAGTGAATTTCACGATAATTATATAGATATTGATTACGATCTTTCGCGTGTCTTGTTTATTGCTACTGCCAATACGTTGAGTACTATTCATCCTGCCTTGCGCGACAGGTTGGAACTGATCGATGTAAGCGGCTATCTGCTCGAAGAGAAAATAGAAATTGCCAAACGTCACCTCGTGAGCCGCCAGCTTGAAAACCACGGATTATCGAAATTGGATATCAAATTTTCGAAGGAGGCACTGACACGGCTGATTGAAGATTACACAAGGGAGTCGGGTGTGCGCGAAATGGACAAACAAATCGCGAAAGTGATCAGAAGGATGGCGCGGAAAATTGCCTTCGATGAGGAGTATAATAAAAAAATAGGGCCTGCCGAAATACGCGAATACCTGGATGCCCCGAAATTCAGTAAAGAGAGCTACGAAGGGAACGAATATGCCGGTGTAGTGACGGGGCTTGCCTGGACTTCTGCAGGCGGAGAGATACTTTACATTGAAACCAGTTTGAGCCAGGGGAAGGGTAAATTTACAATTACCGGCAATCTTGGCGAAGTGATGAAGGAATCGGCTGCAATTGCTCTGGAATATTTAAAATCACACTGTAGTTTACTTGGGCTGAAACCTGAAGTCTTCGAAAAATGGGATGTGCACATGCATGTACCTGAAGGTGCTATCCCGAAGGATGGTCCGTCGGCAGGAATTACGATGGCCACTGCGCTGGCTTCTGCCTTCACGCAGCGCAAGGTTAAAAAAGAGTTAGCCATGACGGGTGAGATCACCCTGCGCGGGAAGGTGTTACCGGTTGGAGGGATTAAAGAAAAAATTCTCGCCGCAAAACGTGCCGGAATTAAGGAAATCGTCCTGAGCAAAGAAAATAAAAAAGATATAGAAGAGATAAAAGAGATCTACATCAAGGGATTAACCTTTCATTTTGTTGAGAATGTAAGTGATGTATTTAAGATAGCGCTCATTGGGGAGAAGATTAAAAACCCGTTGACGATTTCTTAAAATCCAGTTCAATAATTAATATAAAAAAGCCACTGCATTCGTTGCAGTGGCTTTTTATAATTCAATAGTTTTATATCCATCTTCCTGTAAATCAAAAATTCTTAACAATCCATTGGGGACAACTTCTATGCCCTTAATTAGCTCGTCCGGGGCAATTTTCGAATTCCCTAATGAGATGCCACATGCTTTAAAGTCAACACCCATCAACATGCCTTCTTGTATTGCAGGTTGGATTTCACTATTATTTTTTATCGATTCTACTGCCTTGCCGCAGATAACTACTTCAAATTTTTTTGCATTATATTTTGGATTGCTGAATAATTGTTTAGCAGTTGTGACCGCTACTTTAATTTCACTTTCGGTGCTCACCAGTAAAGCATACTTTTTTTCTTTTTGATGGCTGTTATTAGCCTGAACCTCTTTGACCATTGCTGTACTTTTGTGAGGAAGTAAAGAGAATACAAGCAGAAGCGCGGTAATTATTATTTTTAATTTCCTCGTTTTTTAATTTGATCTATACCATAATATAAGGAGCCGTTGAATAAAAAGAATATCAGTGCTCCTGTGAGACCAATATTTTTGAATAAGGGACCCATGCCTTCCGGGTTTCCTATTTGCACTGTAAGAGTTATTGGAATTATAATCAGGATTAACAAGGCAGCGGCGAATTTTGTTTTAAAGCCGGCAATCAGTGATAATCCTCCTATTAGAAGACCAATACCAGCTAACATCACAAGTACTTCAGGCGAGACAAATGAAGTTGCCAGAAAACCCATTTTTGATTCTGCTAATCTGTGGACAGCTTTTCCCGGTTCAAACAAATGATTAATTGCCGCAACCAGAAATATCAGACTAAGCATAACTCTGAAAATCAGAACTGAGATTTTATTAATTGCTTTATCTTCCATAATATCATTTCTTTAATTAAATAATTTACACTGTAAAAGTAGAGTTCTGGAAATTGCTGTAAAGCTACTTTTGTTACACAAGGGTAATATTATTTCTGGCAAGCTTTACAATACCTTCGTATTCCATTTGTTTAAGCAGCCGCGAAACTACGACTCTTGCCGTCCCTAGTTCATCAGCTAATTGTTCATGTTTAATGTAAAGTGTTTGGCTCTTTGTCATCTCGCATTTCTTTTTTATGTAATCATGTAAACGTTCATCCATTTTTTTGAAAGAGACAGCATTTACAACTTCCAATAATTCTTCAAAGCGCTTGTGATACAAACTGAATATATAGTTCAGCCATTCGGGATATTCTTTAATGAGTATGCTCAACTTGTCAGCCGGGATAAAAAGGATTTCTGTATCCTCTTCAGCAACAGCCTTCACTTTACTTGTGTCATTGTGGAATGCTCCCATAAATGACATGATGCAACTTTCTCCGGCTATGATGTAATAAAGCATAATTTCTCTGCCTGAATCATCTGTTCGCATAACCTTGATGCTGCCATTTGTTACAATAGGAATAGCTTTTATATATGCGTTTTCTTTTAGTACTATTTCACCTTCTTTATATGACTTGAAAAAACCGAACTCGGAAAGAATTTCTTTTAATCGGGGTGAGGTCTTGAATTCAATGATATTATCTAATTCCATGTTCTAAAGTTACTGAAGTTTCGAGTATGATATTATAGTATTTAATATCAATAAGTTAAAACGGTGGCATTTTCACGATCATCCTGATGATTGATAATTAAGTATGTCCGGAAATCTTAGTTATATCTTAACACTTTAGCATAGTTTTTTGTTTTGGTTTCAC
>Ga0208789_1001378_pt1 | contig 13906 bp, 18 predicted proteins | sample Methanotroph_Enr_FD_187368 | JGI IMG/M metagenome (GOLD analysis project Ga0208789, IMG submission 187368) | Enriched soil microbial communities from Old Woman Creek wetland in Ohio, USA - Methanotroph_Enrichment_5 (SPAdes) (version 2) | ecosystem: Environmental > Terrestrial > Soil > Wetlands...
CGGAAAACAGCAATGAAAACTGTAGCGAGAACATCACCAACCCGAAGCCGGCAACCATGCGCAACGGAGCGGCCGGACGCTTGATAAAAAAGACCGCCGGGAACGCGGCCAGAAAAAACCTGAGCGCGCAAAGCAGAATCGGCGGAATTTCTTTAAGCCCGACTTTGATGACAACAAAGTTGACTCCCCAAATTGCAACTACCACTATTGCCAACGTCATATGATGTAAACGCACTATCGCTCCTGTGACCTGTTATGTTCAATGTAAAACAAGGGGCGCGCCGCTTTTGGCACGTCCCGCTCAATCCAGCGTTCCATCTCGGTTGGCGTAATCTGGCCCACTTGAGCCAAGAAGATGATATTCATCTTAGAGAACCTAACGTGATGGCGATGCGTGGTCGCCCGAGGCCGCACCCAACTGACGGCATATTTCAGGCGCCGCCCGATAGAGGCATGAGTAATGCGACAGGCCGTTAAATATTTCGGTCGAGGTGCAGCCGGGTATCGCCGATGCCAAATACTCCGCCATAGCGACCGGCGACCAGTTGTCCTCCGCGCCATGCCAGATATGGGTATTGATGCCGATACCGGAAAGTGTGTCTTTCCAGGGCTGGACATAAGCCTTGATGTCTCTGACATACCCTTGGACGCGGCCAATAAAACACGATCTCAATACCTTGGCGATGCCGGATTGAAACGCGTGATCGACGGACAATGCCTTATCGCCGCCGACGGCGCTGGCAAACAACAAGCGAAATAACGCATTGGGAAAAAACAAAGCGAGTAGCCCTTGCCAGTAAGATAACAAAACAAATAAGACCGGAAATGTCTTTGCTAACTGGAAAACCTGCTTCCCGGCCATAGCTTCAAGAAAATCGCCCGCATCCAGCGGTGCGGCAGCCGAGATTAAATGCAGACTCCGAACTCCGTTACCCAGATAGCGGCAGGTCTGTAGGGCGATAAATGCGCCGATTGAAAAACCGACGACATCGACTTGTTTCTCGGCGGCTTGCTTTGAAATCTCCTGCGCCAAGAGCTGATAATACGCCTCACCGGCTATCGAATAATCGCCGGAAAACCGGTCGAAACAAATAAACGTCAAACCCTGCTCTTTAGCATAAAGATCAAAAATTGCGCATTCTTCCGGCGCGCCGGGTGCGCCATGAAAGTAAATCACTATTTTTCCATTATCGGAACCGAACTGACTGAATTTCAATAGATGCTCCAGTTGATGCATAACTTAAACAATTGACCAAAGTTCTCGCGATTGTAGGGCGTGCCGTGCGCGCCTTTCCCGATGTCTGAAAAACTTTGCTATCCCTTTGGCGCGCACGGCGCGCCCTACTCAACTAACATTTTGTTTTCTCCTTCGTTCTAATGTTTGATGCGATCCGGTTGACCAAATGGTTACGAAACATTGCGATCCGCCGGATGATTAACGCCATCGTTCGTTGGAACATTCTCGATTTCAAACGGATTGACACCCTCCAGGCAGCCGACGTTGTAGCCGTACTGATTTGGATTCGAGCGGCGCTGATGGTGCGTGTAAATGCCGCAGATTGAGCAAAAGTAATGCTTCGCGGTCAAGGTATTGAACTGATAGAGCTTCAATGCATCGTGGCCTTTGATGATCTTGATGCCGGTGAGCGGAACCGAGGCGACTATCGCGCCTTTTCTCCGGCAGATCGAACAATCGCATCTGCGAGAATCAACGATACCGTCAGGCAAATCGAGTTCCAGCACAACGGCCCCGCAGTGGCACGTTGCCAAATGTTTCGGATTAATAATCGTCTTTCCAACTTGCTTAATCATAGTGAACCACCTTTTTGCTTCATCATGTTACGGTAAAGGGCTCATAGCCCGGCGGCGGTTGAAACCCGCTTGCGACTGCCTCAATCGTCAAGCAATTATCCAGTAACGCCTCATCACGCCAACGCTGACCCACGAGCTGAACCCCAATCGGCAAGCCATTTACCACCCCAACGGGTAATGTCACGACAGGACTTCCCGTCAATGAAAACGGAACAGCCATGCTAATGGTGCCCTCCAAATAGGACAGTCGATGATCGTCAATCATAATAGTTGGCGGCTTGCCAAACCTGTTTGGACGTTGATGCGGAAAGGCAACGCTCGGGGTGACTGGGCACAACCAGACATCCCACAAATCAAGAAACTGCTCTAGCTGGGAGATGAGTCGCTCCCGGATATTGAGTGCTTCGTTATATTGACGAAAATCGAACCTCAGCCCTGCGGCGAAAGAGCGGATGAGCGGTTGGGATTTAGGCAAAAACCGTCCAATCATTGATAAAGGTAGGCGTTCCATAGCTGGCATGCCCAAACCGACTTCCGCTCCTGCGATAATGCCGTAGGCATACCACGCTTCTTCGAAATCGAAACCGTCTGGGCGGCAGCGTTCGACCGTCATACCGGCCTGACCCAGTTGCTGAACAGTGCGATCCAAGCCGATTCTGGTGCGGCTGCATAGCGGCAAACCGCCAAAATCATCCCACCACGCCACCCGTAAAGGCCGCGTTTTTGCCGGCTTGGCTGAACAAATTGGCAGCGGCGGAATCTCTGTATCAATGCCATCGGACCCCGCCATGCAGTCGAACCCTAAGCGAAGATCATCGACGCATCGGGCGAGTATGCCGAATGACAGCAAGTGCCGCACGGAACGCTCGGCACCGGGGAGATGTGGAATATGGCCGGTGCGAGGCACACGATTTTCGGTAGCTTTAAGTCCCGCTACGCCGCAATAAGCCGCCGGAATGCGTATTGAACCGGCGAGGTCGCTGCCAATATCCAGAAATGAAAAATTCATGGCTACTGCCGCCGCACTTCCGCCGGAACTTCCGCCGCTGGTTAATGCCGGATTCCATGGATTATTCGTGCGGCCGAACAGAGGACTCCAACACTGAAGATCACCGGCGAGTTGCGGCAAATTGGTTTTTCCGAGCACAATGGCTCCGGCCTCTTTTAATCGCGCAACAACTGTTGCATCTTTTGTTGGAACAAAGTCTTTAAGCGGCGGATGACTACTGGTTGTCCTGATACCTTGGGTTTCAAAGGCATCTTTAACGGAGATTGGAACTCCGAAAAGCGGCGGCAAATCACCATCTTGACCGATACGGATGTCCGCCGCTTTTGCTGCATTCAGCGCGGCTTCCTTGTTCAGGGTAACAATGGCGTTTATTGCAGGATTGTGGCGATCAATTCGATCCAGGCAGGCTTGCGCTGCCTGCATCGCAGTTACGGTGCCATCGCGGATGGACCAGGCTAATTTTTTGGCGGAATTACTCATGCGAACTCGAAAACAAATATTAATGAATCAAAATTGCGACGGCTCAGTTGAAACCCAATCCACCGCCAGCTCTATATTCAACAAGTTTTGGACGGGATTGATGGCCGCATTGGTGAAAATGTGCGGCAGAAAAATCGGCGTATACTCACCGAGCAAAGCAATTGACCTCATCATGCCGTTGGGATCGCAAAGTGATAAACCAGGAACTGTTCATCGCGTTTCCATCCGATGGATTGATAAAGCTTCTGGGCAGCTTCATTGTCTGTCGCCGTTGACAGCGAAACGCGCACAGCGTCCAACGAACCCGCGTAGTCAACGGCGGCGGACATCAATTTGGAGGCCACGCCTTTTCTACGGGCGTGTTCGCAAACGAACAGGTCGTTGAGCACGAATGTCCGCGCCAGCGATACCGATGAAAAGCTCGGGTAGAGCTGGGTGAAACCGATAGCTTTATTGCCTTCATGCGCAATAAACAAGACCGACTCGCCATGATTGAAACGGGCCAGCAAAAACTCTGTTGCCGCCGGCAAATCGCTTGGGCGGCCGTAAAACTGGCGATAGCTGTCAAAAAGCGGCGCGAGCGCCTCAAGGTCGGACAGAACGGCTTGGCGAACGGTGATTGTGCTCATAACTCTCCAGAAATGCGGTTCGAAACTTCAATTAAATTCATGTCCGGGTCACGCAGATAAACCGACATAATAGCCCCCATCGCCCCTGTGCGTTGCACAGGCCCATCAATCACAGTTACTCCGCATGAAGACAGATGCTTTACCACGTCGGGCAATGGAACTGAAGTGATAAAGCACAAGTCGGCAGAGCCTGGGGTAGGCTGCCATGCTTTGGGTTCAAATTCACTCCCGTGTTCATGTAGGTTAATTTTCTGTGAACCGAATGACAACGCTTTGCGGCCGCTGCCGAAGATAACAATCTCCATGCCCAAGACGTTTGAGTAGAAGGCTGAGGTAGCTTCGATGTTTTTAACCGTTAATACGAGATGGTCAAGGCTGTCTATTTTCATGGGTTTGGGAGTTTAATGTAATCGGGGATAGTCGTGCCTGATTGAAGGCCATGTCAGGTATATTCCTTCACCTCAAGATCGGGATTTATAAAATCCCAAGGTTGATGGCTTGCACCCCAAAAAACTTGCTGCGGCTTAAACAAGCTGGGATCTTCTAACGTTGCAGCATGAAAGAACAGCATTCCCGGATAACCGGATGACTTTTTTAAAACCGGGTTTCCACAAGTCGGACAAAAGCCGCTGCTGACGGTATTGCCCTTGTCTGAGGTCAATTCATAAAACTTGAGTTCTCCGGACACAACCGTGTCTTTGCTTAATGCGACAAATTCGGCCGAATGCCCCGTGCCGGTGATTCTTTGGCATTGCCTGCATTGGCATAAGAACGATAACCGGGGCTCGGAGTTCAACTGATATTTAACCGCCCCGCACATACAATTGCCTTTAAATAAACTCATCTATTTCCTCTTAATGTTCGTTAAAGCTGTCTAACGGTGATAGAACGCATTATTTTTAACAGCGGTATAACTTAAAGTTCAGGGATGCACGGTTTGCCCGGCAACACTATTATGCGGTGGCTGTAGCATAAGGCTCAGCTCCGCAAAGAATTCGTCGCGATGAGAAACTCCGTTACCGTTAAGGAAGTGATCAGCTTCCGGATAGATTTTTAAAGTAAGGTTGTTTTTCCCCGCCTCCTTAAATTTGGCATCCAAAAAAAGCGCGGCCTCTACTGGAACAACTTGATCTTTCTCTCCTGCCCCGACGAAAATAGGGATATCGAGCTTGAGGAAGTCCGGGAGCGGATCAATATCCATCATGTCTGACCACCAGCGATAGGGAGAGCCATACCATTTCTTTTCAATATTACGCGGGTCGGATGGAATTTCCTTCCAGCCATCAATATCAACCGGCAGTTGACCTTTTTGCGCCAAAACTGTGTACATCTGGCGCACTGAATACCCTCCGTAACTAATAATACCAAGGTGGGTGATCGCAGGCGTTCGTGCAGCAATTTTTGCCGCCACCAAACCGCCTTCGGAAACCCCGACCATAACAACAATTTTTGGCTTTTGTGGCAGAACGCCCAATTGTGCCGCAATAAATTCAGAATAATCGCTGATCCATTGACTGGGATTGTTCGCTAAATGAAACGCTTCGCCGCAATCGAAAATTCCTATTGAACGGTCAGGCATAAAACGCTTGTTGAGCACAAAAACACGGGCATTGACGGAAAGACCTTTCAAATATCCTGGCATTACGGATTTCCGGCTCCAGCAGCCAGAGCCACCTGCATAGAAAATCACCGTTTCCGGCTGGGATGCCTTACCAACATTAAACGCGTAGTAAATACTCGAGCCGCCATCCTGGTATGCGAATGAAAGCGGTGACGGCGCTTCACTGCTGTACATATTGGCTATCCGCTGAATAGAAGTACAGCCTGAGAAGACTAGCAAAGCCAGCGAAAGAAGAATGGGGTTAGCAAAACGCATAGCTAGCCCTTTGCGCGGTAATCGTACAGCCAGGTCCCGGCATTTCGCGTTATCTCCTCATACACCTCATGGCGCCAGCTTTCCTGGAGTGCGGAGTTATGCCATTCCTGCATGGAAGGCAATGACAGCAGTCGTTCGGCATAGGCAAGCGATTCCGGCGCCATCGCCAATTCATAGGTCTGTATGCGGAACGCGACAGGCGCAAAAAATGCGTCCATCGCGGTAAACGACTGGCCGGAAAGATACGGGCCGCCAAAACAGTCGAGACTCTGTAGCCACAGCTCATCAAGCCGATCCAGGTCCTTTTTCAGTTCCGGGGAATACGAGTCGATTCTCACCCTCACCCCGCAATTCATCGTACAGAGGCTACGCAATGCCTGAAAATCCGAGTGCATCTCCGCCGCCGCACTACGCGCCCAAGCGCGTGCCGACCGATCAGAGGGCCAGACTTGCGGTGTTTGCTCCGCCAGGTATTCGGCGATGGCCAATGAATCCCAGACGGCGGTATCCCCGTCAATCAGGCACGGCACTTTCCCGCTTGGCGAGAAATTCCCAAACGCATTCGATTTGATGTTGTCGCTGAAAGGTATCAAATGTTCAACGAACGGAATTTCAAGTTCGCGCATTAGTACCCATGGTCTGAGTGACCACGATGAGTAGTTTTTGTTAGCAATGAAAAGTTCCAGCATGAATATCTCTGTAAATTGGATTCAGATGTTCAAGAAGCTGCCGGGTCAGGCAGCTTTTCTGCAAAGTGATAACAAATAATGTCCATATTCCGGTTCAAGTAAAACTTGTGCGCCCGATGACGTTGAACGCCGGAATCGAGGTGGAAAGCGCTGCATCCTTCAGCTACCGCTAGATTACGCAGCCAAACCATCATTTGTTTACCATAGTCTTTTGACCGTTCAGTCTCCAATGTCGACAAATCTTCGACGTAGAGGTGCTTGCCCAAAAACAAGTTCTTCGAAATCTTAAACCCGGCAACGCTCACAACCTGAGTTTCATCTCGTAGGTATGCGAGCCGGTAACCGTCGCTCATTAGTTCCCGAACCAGGGGAACAAAAGCAGCTTCCGCAAGCTCCGTGCGAAGCTGCTTCATGACGTGGAAGCAGTCGGCTATTTCGTTGTCGTTTTGTGCCAGTTTAATCATGAGTTCATCATTGGGCTCAGAACGCCTAACGCGGAGCGGTGGATTTTTGCGCCATCCGGCTTAAATACAGGGTTGAGCTGATTACTCACAACACAACTTTCAACTTTCGGCCGCCAGTAATTGCAAACTCCTCGCGCTCGTAAAATGCCAATGTTTTATCAAATTGCGGAAGTGGCGGTGTTGTAACTTCAAGGCGTTTCCAGCCACGCGAGCTGCCGAAAACTTTTGCCTGCACCACAAGGCGCAGGCCCACGTTTTTAGAGCGAAACTCAGGACGAACAAAAAGCTCCGGGATGGTACCAAAAGCACCTTCAGCATATAACGCGTGGCCTTCAAAAAGCGTTATAAATCCTACTGGGCCTACATTTTTATTTTGAGCGACAAAAACGAAATATTTTTCTTGGTCGATGAAATCCTGGAGCCTAGCCTTTGTTTCATCAAGGCTGAAATTGAAGACGTTTATACCAATAGCGGTCATTATTTCATTCAGCAGCTCACCAACCATAACGGCGATTTCATCTGCATCGTCTACGGTTGCTCTATGTATAGTGATACTAGCGGTCATATGTTTAGGTCTAATTGTTTTTACTGAACCGTGCCTTACTTAATCGCAGGAAATCTCCCGATGCGGCCAAGATGGGTAAAAGTAAAGCCGTCCGAATACTTGAGTCCGTAACCGAGCGCGCGGTCAAAACCGATGTGTGCGCACCAGATGAGGCCGACACCAAGAAGGGTCGGCGCAGAAAGAACAAGACCCGCCGCAAGACAAGCAACCGCCCCGCTATAAGAATGCGCCAGATTGTAGCTAATGGCTCCAACCCTCGGTCCTGCAAGATAACCGAACAAAGAAAGATCCGGCGTCAGAAAAAACAGTGCGAAAGTCCCCCAACCCAAGCCGAATTTTGAATAGGCGGCAGACGCGGCAATAAGTACACATAAGCCCTCAAGCCTAAGCACTGTACGCACCATACCAGTGGTTTCACCCGACATACGCTCTCCTTAATTCATCTATAGTTGTTTTGGTTGCGCCAGACAGGCGGTGCAGTGGTTCATAACTTCCTATCCCAGGCTAATTAGACTGGAATTTATTATCAGCAACAACTGTCAGTATTGACAGGTTTTTCCGCTTTTAATCAAGCATCTTTCAGATACAGGCATCATAATATAGCCACTAGAAAAACCGGCGAAAAATCTCATGAAAACTTGGCAAGAGAATCAGCTTCAAGCATTGCAGTCCATTCAATCCGAGCAGCAGCTTTTCCAAACCATCGCTTCGCTTGGCAGCGAACTTGGCTTTGATTATTGCACCTACGGCTTACGCGCGCCACTACCTCTTGCGACCCCTAAGACCTTAATATTCAGCAATTACCCAACAGCTTGGCAAGCGCGCTATCAGGCCAAAAACTATCTGGCGATTGATCCGACAGTACATCATGGTATGCGTTCCCTCTTACCCCTCGTATGGACAGATGATCTATTCAGCCCCGTGTGCGAACTATGGGAGGAAGCCCGCTCATTCGGATTGCGCTATGGCTGGGCGCAGTCCATCCATGATTTCAATGGAGTTAAAGGCATGTTAACGCTGGCGCGCTCAAATGAGCCTATTACCGAAACGGAACTTGAAGCCAAGAAATTCAAGATGGCTTGGCTGACCCAAACAGCGCACTTAGGCATGTCGCGATGCTTGACGCCGACATTGATGCCGGAAGCGGACACGAAATTATCAAACCGCGAGATAGCGGTGCTTCGCTGGACTGCCGACGGCAAAACGTCTGGCGAGATTTCGAGCATTCTCAATATTGCGGAACGGACAGTCAACTTTCATATCAATAATGCCGTCACCAAGTTGAATGCGGCCAACAAAACATCCGCTGCGGTAAAAGCTGCGATGCTCGGGTTGTTGTAACTTGATTTACCTCGTTACCACGCACCGCGAGGGAACAAGAAAAAACTTAGAGATAAATTTATTACGGTTGCACAGTCCACCCGCCTCCGAAAGCCCGGTACAGAGAGACTATGGATACACGCACCGCCGTTTCTGCCTTGGCGCGTTCATCGGCGACGACAAGTTTGCTACGCTGGGCATCCAACACGGCCAAATAATCATTGGCTCCGCGCTGATATAACTCATTGGCGAACCGATAAGCTTGCCCTGCCGCCGTTTCGGCCTGCAACAGACGATTACTTTGTTCTATCGACGCGGTATATGCGGAAAAAGCGTTTTCCACGTCTTCCAGCGCGAGCAGGAAAGTCTTCTCATAGTTCGCCGCAACTTGGTCCAGTCTGGCATCTGCGGCGGTAATTTTGGCCTTGATGCGCCCGGCATTGAATATCGGCGCGGTAAGCCCCGAACCGAGCGCATAAACACTCTCGGCAAAGCTCGGAAAACCGCCCACAGCCAACGCGCCAAAACCGCCGCTGGCTGACAGCACTAGCTTCGGGAACAAGTCGGCCCGCGCCGCACCGAGACCGGCCGCCATCGCGCTGACTTCGGTTCGCGCCAGGCGCAAGTCCGGCCGTTGCTCCAGCAAGCCCGAAGGCATCAGCCCCGGGATGTCCGGCGATTTTACAGGCAACGGGTCGGCATCAGCCAAGCGGCTTTCCAGGTATTCCGGCGGCTCACCGAGCAACACGGCAAGACGATGGACCAGGTTGGACGCCGTACTCGTCAGCATCGGAAGCGAACCTTCGGTGCTGCGCAGCAAGGTTTCCTGACGGGCGGCATCCAATTGGTTAATCAGCCCTGCGCGATTAAATGCCTGTAGCACTCTCAATCGTTCCCGTTGGGTGTCGATGTTTTCCAGCAGGATGCCGGTACGTCGCTGCACGCCGCGCAGCTCCAAATAGTTCGTCGCTACATGGGCCAGCAATCCCGCTTGGACTGCGCGCAACGCCTCTTCGGCGCCTTCGGCCTGAGCGGCGGCGGCCTCCGCTTCCAGGTGCCTGGCGCCGAACAGGTCGATTTCCCAGCGCGCGGCCAGTCCGCCGGTGATCATATCGGCAGTGGGTATGAACAGCCCAAGGCCTTGATTGGTCGGTACGCCGATGACCCGGTCGATCTTTTTTTCCCGGCCTCCGGACGCGGTCAAGTCAATGCTCGGATAGAGCGCCGATTCGGCGACGGTGCTCATGGCTTTAGCTTCGCGGACACGCGCTACGGCGATCCTAAGATCGTGATTTTTGGCTAAGGCTTGGGCAATCAGGGCGTTCAGCTTCGGGTCCTGAAATCCTTGCCACCAGGCTTTAAGATTTTCCGGATTAGAATTTGTTCGGGCATCGGGAGCATGATGCCAATCCTTGGACAACGCTACCCTGCTGATCGGATCGTCGACACGGGTCGGGGTGCAGGCGCTCAACTCAAGCAGCATCGCCAGAATTAGCCATTGTTGCCTGCTTATTTTGAACAACGGCAGTTTGTCCACGAAAATCACCAAAGGCACGAAAATAATTAATAGATTGCATTGCATGGTCATTTTCCTCGTTCCTACGCAGCGCGCTCATCGTTATACACATCTTCATTCAATATCAAATTTCGCTGGTAGGGCGTGCCGTGCGCGCCTTGGGAGCCAAAGGCGCGCACGGCACGCCCTACGTTGCAGTTCGTCATTTCTACTGGAATCACGTTGTCCCTCAGACACTCGTGTATAAAGACGAGCGCAGCGCGTGGGAACGAGAAAAGCTGTTTTATGTTTAGGATAATAGCTTGATATCTGTTCAGACCTTTTCGTGCCTTTCGTATTTTTCGTGGATCGATTAAGTTTTTTATATTCATTGGGAAGCTCCCTTGTCAGGCGACAAGAACAGCGATGATTCGGCATCGGACGGCACACGCTTCACCTTAATCCAAGCTGCATAAAGCGCAGGCAGGAAGAAAACCGTCAACACAGTGGCGACAGTGAGCCCGCCCATAATCGCGATAGCCTGCGGCCCGAAAAAATCGTTGCGCGATAAGGGGATCATAGCCAGGATGGCCGCCGCCGCGGTCAGCAGGATGGGCCTAAAGCGCCGCACCGTCGACTCGACTACAGCGTTCCAGGTATCGAGTCCCGCTTTTTGGTCCTGCTCGATCTGGTCCACCAGGATCACCGAATTGCGCATGATCATGCCGGACAAGGCGATGATGCCGAGCAATGCCACAAAGCCGAACGGCGCCCGGAACAACAGCAACGCGAACGCCGCGCCGATGACGCCTAAAGGCGCAGTGACAAACACCAAAAAGGTCCGCGACAGATTCTGCAACTGGATCATCAACAAGATCAGCGTCACGATCAGGACCAACGGAATCCAGACCAGGATCGATTTCTGTGATGTCCCGGCATCTTCCTTGGAACCGCCGGTTTCCAGAAAATAGCCGGACGGCAATTGATCCTGGATAGGTTTGAGTTTTGGGATGATCTCAGCCGCGACATCGGGAGCCATCTTGCCGTCGATCACGTCGGCGCGTACCGAAACGGCCGGGAAGCGGTTACGGCGCCAGCGCACGCCGTCCTCGAACACGGTTTCGAACTTGACGAACTGGGACAGCGGCGCGGTCCGGCCGTTGCCGGTGCGCACGGTCACGTCGGGTAAGCGGTCGGCAGCGCTGCGCAAGTCGTTTTGCGCCCGCCAGACGATGTCGATCAGCTTGTCGTCCTCCCTAAACTGCCCGGCGGGAATGCCGGTGTAGTGCGCCTGCAAGGCTTGCGACAGGCTTGCGGTCGAGACGCCGAGCGCGCGAGCCTTGTCCTGGTCCAGCACCAGGCGCAGCGACGGAATCCGGTCGTGCCAGTCGTCGTTCACATCGACGGTGCTGGAATTGGTGCGCACGATCTCGGTCACCCGGTCGGCAATGCTACGAACGATTTTCGAATCTTCGCCTAACACCCTGAACACCAGCGGATAATCCATCGGCGGGCCGACGTTAAGGCGCATCACGCGTCCGCGCACTTGCGGAAAATCGGTCTCGAAAGTCTGACGGATACGCTGCATGACCCGTTCTCGGGCGGTATTGTCTTTGGTCATCACCACGAATTCGGCTAGGTTGGTATTGGCCAGCTGTTGCACGATCAGCAGGAAGAAGCGCGGCGTGCCGCCGCCGATATAGGCCGTGTAATGCACCACGTCTTCGTCTTGGCTCAAGATGCTTTCCATCCGCTTGGCGGCCGCTTCGGTTTCTGCAAAAGAACTGCCTTCGGGTAGCCACAGGTCGATGATGACCTCGGGCCGGTTCGACAGCGGGAAAAACTGTTCGGGAACTTGGGTCAACGTTGCCACGCCTATGCCGAATAATGCGACCGTCGCTATGATGACTTTTTTGCGATGCTCTACGCACCAGGTCACCCAATGGCGCAGACGATTGTAAAAAGGCGTATCGAACAAGTCTCGATCTTGCGCGCTATGGGGTTGAACCCTGAGCAACAGAAAACCCAGGTAGGGCGTAAAAACGACCGCGCCGATCCACGACAGCAACAGCGAAATAGCCATCACCTGAAATATCGACGCCGTGTATTCGCCGGCTTGCGATTTAGCCAACCCCACCGGCAGGAAGCCGACGATGGTAATCAAGGTGCCGGTCAGCATCGGGAAAGCGGTGGCGCTATAGGTATAAGTCGCCGCACTGATCCTGTCCCATCCCTCCTCCAGCTTGCGCGCCATCATCTCGACCGCGATCATCGCATCGTCGACCAGCAAACCGAGCGCCAGAATCAACGCGCCTAATGAAATACGGTGGATTTCCATGCCGAACAGCAGCATGCACAGTAGTGTTCCTGACAGTACCAGCGGCACCGTCAGCGCAACCACGGAGCCGGTGCGAAAACCCAGGCTCAAAAAGCTGACCAGCAGCACCGCAGCTAAAGCTTCGAAGAAAGTGGACAGGAATTCGCCGATGGCTGTTTTGACGACGCGCGGCTGGTCGGCGATCTGGTTGATGTCCATCCCCACCGGGAGTTCGCCCTCGATCTGAATCTTGGCTGCGGCCAGCGCCTTGCCCAGCTCCAAGACATCGCCACGCTTGTTCATGGTAATGCCGAGACCGACGGCTTCCTTGCCGTTGACACGCATTTTGAGTTCAGGCGGGTCGATGTATCCGCGTCTAACCTGGGCGAAATCGTCGACGCGCAAAGTACGGCCCTGAATATGCACCGGCAGGTTGGCGATGCTGTCTATCGAATCGAATTGGCCGGTGATGCGTATCGGCAAGTTGCGCTGGGCGGTGTACACCATGCCCGCCGAGATCATGCTGTTTTGCGCTTGCAACGACTCGGCGACCTCGTTGGCACCAAGTCCCAGTTCGGCCAGTTTTTTGTCGGAAAATTCGATGTAGATTTTTTCGTCCTGGGTGCCGATCAAGTCGATTTTTTCGACATCCTTGACCCGCAGCAGTTGTTGGCGGGCCGAGTCGGCGGCTTGTTTCAGCTCGGCGTAACTAAAACCGTCTCCCGAGAAGGCGTAGATCAGGCTATAGGTATCGCCGAATTCGTCATTAAAAAACGGCCCGATGCTGCCGGGCGGCAAAGTCAGTCGGATGTCGTCGACTTTTTTGCGCACCTGGTACCAAAGATTGGGGATTTCCTTGGGCGGCGTGTCTTCGCGCGGAGTCACGAAAATGACCGACTCGCCCGGTTTGGAATAGCTGCGCAAAATGTCCAGGTTCGGCAATTCCTGGATTTTCTTTTCCAGGCGGTCCGTGAGTTGCTGTTCGACTTCCAGCGCCGTCGCGCCAGGATACAGGGTTTTGACGACCATCACGCGGAAGGTGAACTCGGGATCTTCGCGTTGGCCCAGGCGGAAATAGGCGAAAAGCCCGCCGAGCAGCAGCAGCGCCATCATGAAGCCGGTGAACGCGCGGTGCTGTAGAACCCAGGCGCTGAGGTTGAAGTCTTTCATCGACGCGTTTCCTCAGCTATTTCCTGCGTAAGTGTTTGCGGCAAACGCACGGTTTGACCTTCGATCAGACGGTTTGCACC
>Ga0208789_1001379_pt1 | contig 13903 bp, 11 predicted proteins | sample Methanotroph_Enr_FD_187368 | JGI IMG/M metagenome (GOLD analysis project Ga0208789, IMG submission 187368) | Enriched soil microbial communities from Old Woman Creek wetland in Ohio, USA - Methanotroph_Enrichment_5 (SPAdes) (version 2) | ecosystem: Environmental > Terrestrial > Soil > Wetlands...
GTTGATATCGGCCATAACGACCACGGGAAGGTGGTTTTTTACCGCTTCCTGCAACAACGTTTCGGGCTTCATCGTCCCGTAACGCAAACTATAATATGAATGACAAGAGAATAACATAAAAAAAAAAGAATGAAAGAATGAAGAATTTAAAAATTAAAGAATGTAGAGAGACGCAGGGTTGTTCATTGCCACCGCTGTTCATTGTAGAGACGCAGGGTTATTTATTGTAGAGACGCACGGTTATTTTATTGTAGAGACGCACGGCCGTGCGTCTCTACGGCATTGCGTTTTCAATTCAGGGTTGGGTGTTTATGTTTTACATTTTCCGTAGGTTTACACCGTTCGACTGAGCTCACGCCGAAGCTCATGTTCATTCGCTTCACCGATCTTCAATTCAAATTAAAAGATTAAAATGTTTATCATCGTATTTAATTATCAATTAGCACCTTCCCATTTTCTCACCTTCCCATTTTCTCATCTTCTTCTAATAAAACCCCCGTTTAATAATTAATTGCCCGGGCGGAGGCGGAACCATTTTCATCCCGTCGATTGTTTTGCGGACAGCCAATCCCGACGCACGCCGGATCGCAGAAGCACCAAACCGTTTCCTGATCTGATCCATGCTCATATAGAGATTCACCCGTTCGGAGGTATCGTCAAAAAGATCGAGCTGCTGGGTACCACTCACAAGGTGACTAAACCGGACACCTATCAGCCGGATCAGCATTCGCCGCTGGTAAAGTTTCCGGAAAAGCTCTTTGGCCGTCGCGAGCAACGTGTGATCGAACTGTGTGTAAGGGATACGTAACTGCTGACTATAGGTATCGAAGTTCGAATATTTTATTTTTACGGTGACACACGAAGTCATCTTTTGCTGTTTCCGGAGTTGAAAGGCCAGTTTTTCGGTCATACTGATAATCAGTTGTTCCAAAAAAAGGACGTCAGTGGTATCCTGTTCAAAAGTGCGCTCTGTACTGATCGATTTCTGCTCGGAATAGGGTTTGACCGGTGTATTGTCAATTCCATGCGCCTTTTTCCATAGGCTGATCCCGTTTTCACCAAGCACCTGTTGCATCATCTCCATGGGAATCTCCGCGAGGGTATGGATTGTTTCGATCCCCATCGAACGAAGCAGGTAATAAGTTTTAGCGCCGACCATGGGGATTTTCCGGATCGAAAGCGGATCGAGGAACGGTTGTACCGAACATTGCGGCACCTCCTTTTCGCCATTCGGTTTCGCTTCACTAGTGGCCATTTTGGAAACCGTTTTATTCACCGATAACCCAAACGAAATGGGCAGACCACTCTCTTTTATAATCGTATGGCGTAATTCATGAGCCCATTTCATGCATCCGAAAAAACGATCCATCCCGGTAATATCGAGGTAATGCTCATCAATCGAGGCCTTTTCGTACACGGGCGCACGCTCTGCAATGATCTGTGTAACGACATCCGATTGACGACTGTAACTCTCCATGTCGCCACGGATTTGAACAGCATCGGGACAAAGGCGCCGGGCCAGTTTCATGGGCATCCCCGAGCGGACGCCAAACAACCGTGTTTCGTAGCTGCAACTCGCCACCACCCCGCGATCGGACGTCCCCCCGATAATCACCGGCTTCCCGATTAGTTTGCTGTTATGCAGCCGTTCGACCGAGACAAAAAAAGTGTCGAGATCGTAGTGAACGACTGTCTTGTTCGATAGCTGACTGATCTCCTGCATGACTGATGTTTTAATTTTTGCTAAAAATTTTTGTTTCTCTGAAAAATGAATTATATTTGATCATTATTTAATCATTTTTCAGGTTATAATATAATCATTTTTTCGGGAAATTGTTACGCGGAGGGCAAAAAAAATTGACAATGGGGCGATTCGACAATGGGAGAATGTGTTAATATGCCAATGTGCTAATTTGAAAATTTGACAATGTGCTAATGTTATACTGAAACATTGTTCCGCGTTACCCTGAAAGGGTAAAATATCAATAACCCTGGGTAAGGAGGAACGACGCAACCCAGGGTTAGAGATGCAAAGCAGATAAAGGCGCATCTGTAAATGTCAATTGAAATAATATGGCTGTATGCGCCGCAAATCGGAACTTCTGCTATGAATAAGAAATATAACTGGCAAGGTAAAGGAAATCAGAAAGTTAAAAAAGAAAACACAGTATAAACACAAAATCCGTAAACAAAAATCATCCGGAAGATGGGGAATCTTGTCCAATCGGTTGTCCTGAAGGGACAAAAGTTCAATAACCGTGGGTGAACCGACGAAGGAGGTGTAACCCACGGTAGATAATCGGATACAAAACCGGCGCAATCAGACCGTTAGGAAAAGAGATGACTTCGTCTGCGCCGAATTGAGAAAAGGATAATAATAAGATTCAACAATTCATAATTCATAATTTACCATGTATTTCAACTCGAATATTAAATTGATGCGCAAACGGCGTGGACGGACACAGGACGAAGTTGCTTTTACGCTGAATATGAAGCGTCCGACGCTGAGCGGTTACGAAAACGGGGTGGCGCAACCGGGTATCCCACAATTGATTGCCTATTCTGAATATTTTGGGATATCGATCGACACGTTAATCAAAGTTGATTTGTCGAAGCTCAGGGAGAGCGAACTGCGCCAGTTGGAGAGCGGGTTCGATGTGTTTATAAAAGGGTCTAAATTGCGGATCCTCACCACAACTGTCGACAGTGCCAATAACGAAAATATCGAACTGGTACCCGAAAAAGCGAAAGCGGGGTATACGCGTGGTTTTGCCGATCCTGAATTTGTGCGCGAACTTCCTGTATTCCAACTTCCCTTTCTTTCACCCGAACGAAAATACCGCACCTTCCAGATCAGCGGCGATTCGATGTTGCCAATTCCTGACCGGGCCTGGGTGACCGGCGAATTTATCCAGGACTGGAGCACATTGAAAAACGGTGAAGCCTGTATTGTTCTTACCCTCGACGAAGGGATCGTCTTCAAAATTGTGGAAAACCGCTTCGAAAAAGAGGGGAAAATCGGACTGATTTCCCTGAATCCCATTTACAAACCCTATGACCTTCCTGTGGTTGAGATTCGCGAAATCTGGCGGTTTATCCATTACATCAGCGAAGAGTTACCTTCGGGCGAAGTCTCGCCTGCCGATCTTGCCTATACATTGGACCAGCTAAAGCAGGATGTGGCGTTGATTAACGACAAGTTAGATTTAGGATTTAAGATTTAGGATTTAAGATTTAGGATTTAGGATTTAAGATTGAGGATTTAGGATTGAAGAATTAGGATTGAAGAAATCTAAAATCACAGATCATAAATCATAAATCACAAATCACAAATCCTAAATCACAAATCATAAATCACAAATCCTAAATCACAAATCATAAATCACAAATCATAAATCATTTGAATCATGAATTCCGAAAATTAATGAACATCATCACTGCCCCTAAAATAAGGTAAACCATGCTCATTAGCCGTGAAAGCGAATGCTCGCTGATCCGGCTGGTAAACCGGGCACAATAGATTCCTGTGAGAATTGCACTGAAAGCCAGCGTTAGTCCGGTCATAATATTCACATTACCAAAAGAAGCATGACCAATTACACCCGACAATGCGGTAAACGACATGATAAGAATGGAGGTTCCCAGCGCTTTATGCATCGGAAACTTATTAACAAACAGAAGGATAAGTAAAATATTCGTTCCACCCCCGGCACCGATAAAACCCGTCATAAAACCACTGCCGCCAGCCAGTAAAACCGATAAAACAAGACGCCAAAGAGGGGATTTATAATCCGACAGATTAAAAGGGGCTGCCAGTTCTTTATTGCGCTTAATTCCTGTTCGCCAGATGATTAAGGCAAGCACAATCAATATAAAGGAAAATCCGGAATCAAGTCCCCGTTCAGGGATTTTATCAGAAAACCGGGCACCTATCTGCGCCATCATTACTGAAGACATTGCCACCCATCCTGCCGATTTGAGTGCAATATTGTCGTTTTTGAAGTAGGTTAGCGAAATCACCAATGAAGTTAGTACGTCAACCACGAGACTTGTGCCAATTGCTTCGTGGATCGGAAAATTGAAGAAAATCGTGATAAGTGGAACAACGACCATTACGCCCGAGGCTCCGGTTAAACCCGTTACAACACCCGAAAAACAGCCTATAAGAAGAACTAAAAAGATCTCCATTCAGTTAGATTGACCTATGACTAAATATAATAATTAAGTGCAAAATTAGTAAATAGTGGCAGTTTATAAAAGTTACTTGTAAATTTGTTACTTTGATCAAAATAGAAACCACGGATTACAAAAATAGAACGATATGGATTTAAATGAATTAGTAAAAAATAACCGTAGTTACAGGAGGTTTGACGAGCTGTTCATGGTTGAACGCGTTACGTTGATTGAATTAATCGGATTAGCCCGGTATGCCGCTTCGGGCAGAAATGCGCAACCGTTAAAGTATTTTTTAAGCAATCTCCCTGACCTCAACGAACAGATTTTTTCAACTTTAACATGGGCCGGATATTTAAAAGAGTGGTCAGGTCCTGGGAAAGGAGAACACCCTACTGCCTATATTGTTGTATTGCTCGACCGTAATATTTCGGACAATTATCTGTGTGATGACGGAATCGCGATGCAAAATATACTGCTTGGCGCTGTTGAGAAAGGATTGGGAGGATGTATTCTACGTTCGATCAACAAACCTCTTCTTACATCGATACTTAATCTTCCCGGCCATCTCGAAATTATAGATGTGGTTGCATTGGGAAAACCCATAGAAACAGTAGTGATTACAAATGTGGGAGAAGATGGCGATATCAGGTACTACCGTGATGAATACGGGGTTCATTATGTTCCGAAGCGATCGATAGAAGAGTTGATTGTAAACTAGCTGCTGGCAGTTGGCGGCTGGCAATAGACGAATGGCTACTGGCAGCTAGCCGCCAGCTGCCAGTAGCCAGTAGCTCAAATTCATCTTACCAGCAAAACATCACTTAGTCGCTATTTGGTTTTCAGCTTATCTGCAAAAACCTTTTTAAACTTCTCTAACTTAGGGGTAATCACGATACGACAATAGCCCTGGTTGGGATTGTTTTTATAATACTCCTGGTGATAATCTTCTGCCGGATAGAATTTTTCAAATTTTGTAATTTCGGTAACAATCGGATCGTTCCAGATTTTCTCTTTTTCAAGCTTTGCCTTATAGGCTATTGCTTCCTGCTTTTGATCCTCATCTGTATAGAATATTGCCGATCGGTATTGTGTTCCGCTGTCGGCTCCCTGCCGGTTGAGTGTAGTCGGATCATGTGTCATCCAGAAAACTTTGAGAAGTTCGCCAAATGTTACCTGTTCCGGATCATACGTGATTTGTGTACACTCTGCGTAACCTGTTAATCCTGTACACACCTGGTCATAAGACGGATTCGCAACTTTCCCGCCGGAATAGCCGGAAATAACTTTTTTTACTCCTTTCAACTGACTGAACATAGCTTCGGTACACCAAAAACAGCCACCTGCAAATACCGCAATTTTTGATCCCGTATCTTTCTTCTCCATATGCTTATTTTGTAGTGTTGAACTTCTTAATTCTGAATGGATAATGACAATAAATCCAATCAGGTAAATAAATGCTCGTTTCATGCGTATTCAATTTATATAGCCTTATAACGTTTTTTGTCAAAAATAGTTCGGGCGCATTACTCCTTTCCGGAATCAATTAAAAAGGATCGACAAATTTGTCCTTGAAAATTTGGATTTGTAACGTTATTTGCGTAAACTTCGTCCTAACAAACTTTATCTAAGTTTTCCATATTCCTGCTGAAAAACAATGCGCTGGTTATCTCTTTCATGCCTTAAAATTTAATCAATCAAAAAATTCAATCATGGAAAGGGCAGATCATCATTTGAATTCAACGGAAATTCCCATTATTGCCAACCAGGTTCTCCGGAATTATAAACGCGACCGATCTTATTTTGAGCATTACTCCCCAAAATTCAACTACGAATTCCTGGTTCGTTTCGAGGAAAAGGTGGATACCATAGTTCATCTTACATCTGAACAAGCGCTTGAAAACGAGATCACTAAAGCAGACGAAAAGATAAACATGATTATCGATCATTTTAATCCTTTAGTCGCCATCACTGAAGCTTTCCTACATTGTGTTCCAAAAGTGACGGGGCTGCCGATTGCACATTTCAGTTTAAATGAGTTAAGGGATGCGCTCAACAGAAGATGCGTTTGGGAAATTCAAAGAAGCTGTCAGAAAATAGTCAACGAATTCGAAGTGCATTTCGAAGAATTTATCGATACCGGATTTCTTTCGATAATTTTAAATGATTTTCATTTATCACTGGAGAAATTAAAAAATGCTGAATCTGAACTTGCGGATATTACCCAATTACGTGATATGATTGCAAATGAATACCTGATTGTTGACAATCAGGTAGAATATTATATTAACACTATTATAGAATCAACGCCTAAGGTATTCGGAGAGAATGATGCCGATAAAAGGGTAGAATATTCCATTGAAAAACTCATGTCCCAGGCTCAGTTTTTGAAGGGCGACATCCAATGATTTTTGAGTTGCCGATCCTGATTGAATGATCAGCGCATAAAAAAAGCTCCAATCTACCAGGCGGCGAATCGGAGCTTTTTTCTTTACTGCTTTAAAATTTGGGGCTCTGTCCCATTGTCAATTATTTTTTCAAGGGCTTTCCGGCAGGTTTGGACAAATTTCCAATCCCTGGTTTATCTTTAATACTTACTTTTCCGGCAGGAACGGTATTATCCGCAAGTTTAGACCTCGCGATAGAATTCAGATCATCACCTTTTTTGACTAATTTCAGGCGGAATGAATAACTATATGTCTTGTCAGTGAGTAAATATTGAGGATGAGTGCGGGCACCCCAGCTATTGTCTCCCCCAACACCCATTTGTTTATAGTCCAGGTTAACTGAAACAAGGTTTCGCTCCTTTACATCAGTTGTGTGACGGTTCACTACCTGCTTTCCATCGTAAACACGCCCGATTGTACGAACCGGCGATTCGAAATCTTCCATCAAATTATGATGGGCGCTTACGCTTAAAAGCGGTAATCCTATTGAAAGCAATCCGTTGCCTTCATTATTGGTAAAGGCAACCCAGCGGACATCGGTTTTATTTCCATTCTCCTGCGGCCGTATATAGGCCCAGTACTGATCTTTTACTTTACCATTATAAAGTCCGACAAGTGCGCCCGTATTTCTATCACAATAATTTTCCTGAGGCCCGCGTCCAAGCCATTGCATATTTTCGTACTCACGGGCAAGTTGCAGATTCATACCCATCCGCGGAATTTCGGGTAATTTCTCAGCAGTTGCCGTAAAGTTATTCAGAACTTCAATTTCCCTGTCTCCATAAACCTTATAGACCGATTCATACTTTGCAACAGTCTCTCCTTCCAAACCTGGAATATCGAAAGCAAGTTCTATATTTACCTGGTTTTCAGAAATCTGAATAATCTTCGAACCAGTCAGCTTTCTGTTCTCGCCAGCTTTACGCCATACTTTATCTCTTTTATCAAGTCCATTTCCAAAATCATTATCTGTCGGCGCGCGCCAGAAATCAGGCTGAGGACCTTTCCCCTCGTTGAGCATCTCTTTCCCGGCAAAAGTCAGACTATTGATTCCCCCTTTGATCAAATCAAAAGTCACTGCAAAATCACCTCCTTTGATAATTACTTTATCTGAACTTTTCTCAATTGTCAATTTTCCTGCAGGGGTAAATGATAAAGCGGGAGCAGAAATTGGCAATTTGAATTGCTCATAGGCAACTTCGTGACCAACAGGAATTAAATCAGTAGCAGCTGTTGTTTTTGCGCTGAAAATTATAAAATACTCTTTACCTGGTTTGGCTTTGATATTCATAGGTATTAAAACTTCTTTTTTGCCATGGGCCGGAACGTCTAATAACGGTAGTTTACCTTCAGCGACTTTGATGCCATCGGCCTCTATCCGCCAATCAAAACTAAAATTGTTAAGGTTCAGAAAGCCAAATTTGTTAATGAATTCAAAACTTCCCTTACTTAAATCAACCGCCTTAAAACCAATATTTTGGTATACTTTTTTAACTTCAAACAACCCTGGATGAGGATTGCGGTTGGGATCGACTAAACCATTGCAGTTGAAATTACCGTCTGTCCACACATCTTTCGGACCAAAATCGCCGCCATATGCCCAGAATTTCTCACCCTTTTCGTTGGTTGTAAGCAAACCCTGGTCAACCCAGTCCCAGATGCAGCCACCCTGAAGTCCGTCATTATTTTCAATCGCATCCCAGTAATCCTGGAAATTCCCGGTACTATTCCCCATTGCATGAGCATATTCGCATTGAATCAAGGGTTTGTCCTTATTTTTTTCGGCATACTTAATCATGTGATCGATCGTTGCATACATCGGACAATAAATATCGGTGTGGGCTTTGGTACCAGCCTGCTCATATTGAACGGGACGAGAAAGATCGCGGGATTTGATCCAGGCATACGTTTTTTCGAAATTGATGCCGTCGCCAGCTTCATTACCTAAAGACCAGATAATTACAGAAGGGTAGTTTTTGTCGCGTTCCAGCATATTGCGGGTTCTGAAAATGTGGGCATCTAACCATGAAGGGTCTTTTGCCAGCGATTCTTTGCCATATCCCATTCCATGCGATTCGATATTTGCCTCATCAATAAGATACAATCCGTATTTGTCGCATAATTCATACCACTTTTCAGGCTCAGGATAGTGAGATGTCCTGACTGTATTGATATTGAATTTCTTCATCGTTTCAATATCTTTGATCATCGTGGCAAGATCCTGCACATGGCCGTTGATTTCGTTGTGCTCATGGATATTCACACCTTTAACATAAATTGGAACTCCGTTAACACACAATTTTCCGTTTTTAATCTCTGAAGTACGGAAACCAACCTGGCAACCCAACGATTCAATAATCTTTCCGGCTTCGTCTTTTGTTGTGATAACCAACTGGTATAAATTGGGTGTTTCAGCAGTCCATTTCTTTACATTTGCCAGCTTTCCATCAAAACTAATTGATTGATTGCCAGATATAACATTTGCTTTTTTTGAAAATTCAAGAACTTTGGCATTTCCATCGAGAAGCTTTGCCTCAACGGTTATATCCTGAGTGGTTTTCCCCAGGTTCCGCAGAGTGATATCAGCATTAAAAATACCATCCTTGTAAAGTCCGTCAAGACCAGATTTTATTTGAAAATCGAATACATGGGTTGAATTTCTGGCAACAAGGTAAACATCGCGCGTAATTCCGCTCATACGCCAGAAATCCTGGTCCTCGAGATATGATCCATCACACCAGCGAAATACCTGTACCGCAAGAAGGTTTTTACCGCTCTTCAAATACTTTGTGATATTGAACTCTGCGGGTGTTTTACTGTCTTCGCTGTAACCAACCTTTTCACCATTCACCCAAACATACATGGCAGAACTAACTGCCCCGAAATGAAGGATAATCTCTTTTCCTTTCCAGTCAGCAGGAGTTTCAAATTCCATACGATATGATCCGACCGGGTTAAAATCTGCTTGTATCGTTGGTGGAGTTGGTTTGAATGGGTACTTGATGTTAGTATATATCGGGTAATCGTAACCTTTTAGATCCCAGTTTGCCGGAACATCAATTAATTTCCACTGGCTATCATCGAAACTATTTGAGAAAAACCCGGATGGACGATCGGCTGGTTTGTTTACAAAGTAAAACTTCCACTTCCCATTAAGTGATTTATGGAAAGGAGAAGCCGAAAAGTCATTCGCCATCACCTTCGCCTCGGCATCGAAAGGCATCAATGAAGCATGTACAGGCTCACGGTTGATTTCAGAAACCGCCTGGTTTTCCCAATCATGCGGAACCGTCTCTTTGTTAGGCTCGTTTTTGTCCTGGCCTATGCCCGAAAAGGCAAAAAGGGTGAGCAACCCAAACAAAATCAAATTTTTAGTCATAGCAAAAGTTTAAATTTAATTCCCCTACCGGTAGGTACTGGTAGGGTGCAAATTTAGGAACTTTTTGGTAAGCTGCAATAATAACAAAAGGTGTTATAGAACAGCAGAATATCTAAAATATTTGTTGTAATTTATTATATTTGAAATGGTTTTACCCTGATTTTATGTTTGAGCTTTCAAAACCTGAGTGGGAAACTTTGAGGTGCAATATTAGCACCTCAAACAAAAGGGGAGGAACAAGAATTATTACTTAAAAGTAAAATAATCTATAGTCTAAAAGTCTTCAGTCTCCCTTTTCTCCTAAAACTCTGAAGTAAAGTGAAACTGAATTTTTGGGAAATCACGTTGCGCCATATCGAGAATGAAAGATGAATCGGCCATAAATACATCTCTGCCATGGTTATCTTTCGACATTTTATTGTATTTCCTCCTTTTGAAATCGTCGAGCATTGCCTTGTCTTCGCATTGAATCCAGCAGGCTTTATAAAGTGATAACGATTCCCAGCGACATTTCGCATTATACTCATGTTCAAGACGATACTCAATCACCTCAAACTGAAGCGCACCCACAGTTCCAATGATCTTGCGGCCGTTCAACTGGCTAATAAACAGCTGGGCTACACCTTCGTCCATCAACTGATCGACACCTTTTGCCAGCTGCTTCGATTTCATAGGATCGGCATTCTCGATATACCGGAAAATTTCGGGAGAAAATGAGGGTAATCCCTTGTAGTGTAAGATCTCTCCTTCAGTCAGGGTATCGCCTATCACAAAGTTACCTGTGTCGGGAATACCTACAATATCACCGGGGAAAGCTTCGTCGATTACCTCTTTTTTGTCCGCCATAAATGCCGTCGGACTCGAATATTTAAAAACTTTTCCTAACCGGATGTGGCGGTAGTTTTTGTTCCGCTCAAACTTACCGGAACAAACTTTTACGAAAGCGATCCGGCTTCGGTGATTCGGATCAATATTGGCGTGAATTTTAAATACAAATCCCGTAAATGTCTCCTCAGTAACCTCGACTAAACGTTCCTCCGCCTTTTTCGGACGGGGTGACGGCGCAATCCGGACAAATGTATCGAGCAGTTCCTTTACTCCGAAATTGTACAAAGCACTTCCAAAGAAGACAGGCGCCAAATCGCCTGCAAGATATTGATCGATATCAAATTCCGGATAAACTTCATTCAAAATTTCGAGTTCTTCGCGTAATACTCCGGCATCTTTGCCAATAATATCTTCGAGTTCGGGATTATTAATGTCCGTGAAACTTATACCAGTCCTGATATCGGTGATACTTGGATCGAAAAGATTCAGGTTTTTGTCGTATATATTATAAACGCCTTTAAAATCAGGGCCGCTATTAATCGGCCAGCTTAAAGGTCGTACCTTAATTAATAATTGTCTTTCAATATCATCCAAAAGATCAAAAGTATCATCAGCCGGGCGGTCCATTTTATTCACAAAAACGATGACCGGCGTTTTACGGCTGCGGCAAACGCCCATTAGTTTTTCTGTCTGAGGTTCAACACCTTTTGCCGCGTCAATAACGATGATTACACTATCGACAGCTGTGAGTGTACGAAAAGTATCCTCCTGGAAATCCTGGTGACCAGGCGTATCGAGGATATTCACTTTATAACCGTTGAATTCAAAACCCATTACAGAGGTGGCAACAGAAATACCGCGCTGCCGCTCAATCTCCATAAAGTCGGAGGTTGCCCCTTTTTTAATTTTATTGCTTTTAACAGCACCGGCCACATGGATGGCTCCACCAAAAAGGAGCAGCTTCTCTGTAAGTGTTGTTTTTCCCGCATCGGGGTGACTGACAATGCCGAAAGTCCTCCGGCGTAATATTTCTTCTTTTAAACCCATGACAATTATTGAGGGTGCAAAAGTACTTCAAAATAATGAAACACCCATGATACTGCGAATCGCAAACCTATATGAAGATATTATGGGTGTTCTATCAGGCTATTTAAAAGCAAATCATCTACTTTAGTTTATCGTCATACCATTTTTTTGGATTATTGATTATGTATTTCGAAATGTTGTTAAATGATTGATCATCCTGAATAATGTGTTCCCAATAATTACGTTGCCATAATTTACCATCAAACCGTCGCCAATCCAATGTTTTTACACCACGAATATATTCATTCGTTGACATGGTTTTAAACCATTGCACAATTTTGTGTTTATAATGATACAATGAAAATGGTTTGGCATAACGACAAATTCGCCGCATTTGATATCGGGAAATTTATTTTCCAATTCATGATACCATTTTTCAACCATTTTTCCGGCATCATTCAATATCATACGTATAGGTGAATCTACATGTTCACCCATTTGATTTTTGCCCGATGGCGATTCATTATCCAGGCCGACATGAAGGTTTGTACCTGCGTTCGCTACAATTTCACCAAATAAACATTCCCTGTCTTGAATGCATATGGTGACAAAGTACAATCCTTCCTGCGAATAATCGTATCCTTTTAACCTGATAGATTTGCGGTGGCGTATGCCAGGATTGTATTTCATATGATTTTTTATATCTCTTATTTGGTTAATCAGCGTAAGTTTGTTCTAACAATATTAATGAATTAATTACCTGCAAGGATCTGGATTTCAGTTTTTCTGAATTTTCATGGCACTAAAGCGTATGCATAAATATAAATCAAAATCTTATACTCGTTTTCAATTTTATAACTAGCATCTATAATTCAGAAGTGCTTCTCCCAAAACATCCGTTTCCATATTGTGTCGGGGTCATTTTTGTCTGTCTCCGGAATTGTGTTGAAAAATAATCAACTGATTCATAGCCTTATCAATTTTCTGTACAATCGATTTGTCTTCGTGATGATTGTCTTTCACCCGGTAATAAATATATCCAGGCAGATGAATAACAATTCCGGAAAATTGTATTTAAAAGCTGTTGCATAACATGTGTATGTATCAGAAATCAAAGTTTTAAAATCATAAAATCATAATTATTGGTGCTAAATTATTAAGATATTGCGATAAGTAAAAACCAGGTCAAAACAAATAACAATATCAAAAAGGAAGCGTAAAACCAGGCAACCATTCAGTTTCGTATTAAATTAATTAAGCTATGATCAAAACCATACTCCTCTTACTCGGATCTTCCTTTTTAATTCCTTCAGTTCTTCCAGGACAAGCCCCCGGAAAAAATAGCGCTCCCGGAAAAATCACAGTTGCGGCCTATTATTTTCCCAACTACCATACTGGTGATGTACGGAATATCAAAAATAAAGGGAAGGACTGGTCAGAATGGGAACTCGTGAAAGCGGCACAACCCCGGTTCCCTGGACATGATCAGCCAAAAGTTCCCCTCTGTGGATATACTGACGAGAAAGATCCAAAAGTCATGGCTCAGAAAATCAAAACCGCTTCGGCTTACGGCATCGATTGTTTTATTTTCGACTGGTATATGTACCAAGATGGTCCGTTTCTGAACCGTTGCCTGGACGAAGGATTTCTTAAGGCAGAGAATGTCGGTAATATAAAATTTGCTTTGATGTGGGCTAATCATGACTGGGTTGATATTCACCCCTATACGCGTGGAACCAAACAAAAACTTCTTTTCGGGGGGAAGGTCACTTCAAAACGATTCGATGAAATATCCGATATGTTGGTTTCCCAATATTTTACACGTTCCAATTACTGGAAAATCGATGGCAAAGCCTATTTTTCGGTTTACGATATCCAGAAATTCATGGAAGGATTTGGAAGCATTGAAGCCACCAAAGCAGCCATGGACAGGCTGAATGGTAAGGCGGTTACCGCCGGGCTCAAAGGTGTTCACTGGAATCTCGTGGCCTGGGGAAAACCAATTCTGCCGGTTGAAAAAGTTCCCGCAAATTACCCTGAACTGATCAGG
>Ga0208789_1001381_pt1 | contig 13881 bp, 12 predicted proteins | sample Methanotroph_Enr_FD_187368 | JGI IMG/M metagenome (GOLD analysis project Ga0208789, IMG submission 187368) | Enriched soil microbial communities from Old Woman Creek wetland in Ohio, USA - Methanotroph_Enrichment_5 (SPAdes) (version 2) | ecosystem: Environmental > Terrestrial > Soil > Wetlands...
AGCTTGATAAAACAAAAATAAAATGTTGTTCTTTTATTTGTTCACAATGCAAAAAATAAACACCACCACAAATGTCCACTTGAACTAAACGTCTATTTAAAAACACCACAAATGTCCATTACACCAAAATTTCGATTGTATAGCTTAATGCGTAGCCTGTTTACCTGGTATAAACACATAGATTAATTTTTGTATTCTAAATATTATATATGAAAGGAAGAGGTTGCTTTGACATGCCGTGAAACTTTGTCCTGGTTAACCAATAATAGTAGTATTCATTACTCCGGAATACCACTTTGACTGATAGCTCTGACTTGAATTTCATAGAAGCGGATATGTCACCCTATTTAAAATCAAATTAGGGAATGTCTGTCGGCTGCGAAATCCATTTATTCTTAAATAGGATACTCTCAACAAGTTAATTCAATTTATTAGTCGAATTTTTCATCCTATCTGAAAACAGTTATATTGATATATTTTCAGAATAAAATATGTAACAAAGTGAATATGTAGAAAATATTGTTTATTTTTGAATGCTTTCAGAAGAGCACCTTTAGTTAAAGCCAGTAAAATAGTATGAACAAACTTTTATTTTTCTTTCAGATATTTCTTTGTCAGTTCTCCTTTGCACAGTATTTTGGAGGGAGTGGTAGCGGTTTAGCCTCAAACAGCCTGATTAATGCCCCCCTGACAACAAATACACAATGGTCAGGTGGAAATTCCGATGGATTTCAAATATTTACTGTTTCAAATTTACCTGTAACAGCTTCAATAACTGGTTTTTCAGGTGGAAATAGCAATGGTTTTGACGGGGTTACATCTCAGTCTGTCAATTTGGGTTCAGTTGCCAATAGTTTTGCCGGTGGAAACGGATGTGGTTTCAAAGGTACCACTACACAATCAGTTTCTTTAGCAGGAGGAACTAATGGTTATTCGGGTGGAAGTGGCACAGGGTATGATTCCTATGTTTTCACCGCTGTTGCCCTTGGATCTGGAGGCAATGGTTCTAGTGGTGGATATGGTGACGGATTTAACTCAATTACCTTCCCGGCTCTATCTCTTGTAGCTCCTGGTAAAGGGTTTATTGGCGGAATTGGAAATGGTTTTTCACAAATAGCGGCTCAGGCACAATTTATAGGGACATCCAATACAATGTTTGCTGGTGGAAGTGACGAAGGGTTCAGCAATACAAACAGCATTCGGACTTATGTTTTTATTGGAACAGGCAACTGGGATATTGCAACCAACTGGCAGTATAATGATATACCACCTTCAAGTCTCCCTGCAAACTCACTGGTGCAGATAAATCCTATCGGTACGACTGAATGTATTGTTAATGTTCCTCTAATCATCACAGCGGGGGCCAGAGTGATTATATTACTTGGAAAAAAAATGGTAGTACTCGATGACCTTATCATACAATGAAACAGAAGAGCTTTTCCACTATCTAACTGATCAGATGTGGTGTTCTTCATTTTTCTTTACCAGAATGGATTATATTCTAAAATTTTTGAGAGCAAATCAATCACAAAAGTTGATTTTATCTTTTTGTATGATAAATGTTCTTTTGTTTTTATATCAACTTGGCCAACTCAGCGTACTATTAATTCAAGGATCAATTAATTAACCAAATTCAATTCTATTTTTTATGAAATCAATCAGACTTTTATTAGGTGTTGCAATCGTATTTGTTGGCGTAAAAATATCTGCGAACAATATCATTATCAGTAATGTAACATCGGTTACAGGCAATAGTTATGTGCAGTTGCAGTTTGATTTGTCCTGGGAAAATTCCTGGAACAACTCAATAAATCACGATGCGGCCTGGGTGTTTTTTAAATTCAAAGATAATGATGGTACCTGGCGACCTCTTCATCTTACAAATACTAATAATTCTATTACTTCTGGAAATACAATCACAGTCCCGACAGACTTGACCGGAGCATTTATCTACCGGAATTCCGGATCAGGTACTCTTGCGCTTACAGGCATTCTGATTGGTGTTGAAAACCTTCCAGGGAATTTTGATGTTAAAGGCTTTGCTTTTGAAATGGTTCAAATACCAATGAATAATTCTTATTATTTGGGTGACGGTGAAACTGGATTCAATTATTATAGTTCTGGTAGCACTACCCTGCCTTTTCTTGTCAATGCTAATACAATTACCATGGGAACAACAACCGGATTATTAAATGATGGTATTCTGAATGGTACCCTGTCCGCATCATTCCCTATTGCTTATAACTCTTCCAATGCTGTACAACTCTATATGATGAAGCATGAAATATCACAAGCTGCATACCGTGAGTTTTTAAACACTCTTACTTACGATCAACAAATTAGTCGTACCGCTGTTGCACCAAACAGTGCAGCCGGTACAATGGCAATTGGATTAATTGCCAGACGAAATAGCATACAAATAATGACTTCAGGAGTAGCAAATACCACCCCCGCTGTTTATGCTTGTAATCTGAATAATAATGGAATTTTTAATGAGGCCACTGATGGTGAGTGGATCGCCTGTAATTATTTGAGCTACATGGATGTTGCCGCATTTCTCGATTGGGCTGCCTTACGGCCTATGACAGAATTGGAATTCGAAAAATCCTGTCGTGGGCCTTTATATCCTGTTAATTCGGAAAATGCATCTGGCACTAGTAGTTTTAATGGAGCAACAGCTTTATCTTACAGTAATTTAGGTGCTGCAAATGAAAGTGTAACCTCATATACGGGAAGTGTTTATATAGCAAATATAACTCATAATGGAATTGCATTATCAAGTTCACCAACTCGCGTTGGCATCCATGCCACACCTTATGCAACACGTATTTCAGCAGGAGCAGGCTATTATGGCTGTCTTGATTTATCAGGTAATATTGAAGAAATAACAGTCGCTACCTGTACTGCTGCTGGTCGCAGTTATACAGGTCTTTCAGGCGATGGGATACTCAATACAGCAGGTGATGCTAATACTGATTATTGGCCGGGAATTAACGGTAATAGCACAGCCACAGCAGCAAATACTGTATATGGAGGGCTTACAGGCGTAACTGCAGCTGCCGGAACATCAGGCAGGGGTGGAGCATGTGGTTATTCCCCGTTAACACTTATCAAAACAAGTTATAGACAATCACCGAGTAATACGTCCTCAAGATCAAATGTTACCGGAGGCAGGGGTGTAAAATCATTTTAATAATCTGAGATAGTGCTAGTCTGAATCAAAAAAAAGAAGCCTGGATTAGTGATAGTCAAGGCTTCTTTTTGATTTTGTCGCGATTGCGATTTAAGTAAGTATTGAACTTTACCGACCCGGTGCTTTCTACCCAGTGTGGATTTAATATCTACATCTATTTCGTCGAATGGTTTAATCCGGGTTCCAGAGTCTGGATTTTGGTAGTAGGGTTGATTTATTAACCTGAAAGTTTTGATTTTTGTTTTTTGCCCGAATAAGGCTCAATTTAATGCCATATCCCGACACAACTTTTTCAACCCGCAGAAAATACTTCTTAAATACGCCAGGCTTATATCAAACTTTTTGCCTAATTTTAACCGTAATTTAAGTCTGAAAATTGACTTTAATCAGGGTTAGTAGACGGACTGCCGTTGGCGGTATTTTCAAGCAAACCACCGACTAAATCGATGCGTTGTGACAATTAGAATTAGCAAAATTCTTCAAAATGAAAACAACAGAAGAAACAACAGAACCCAGGAGTAAATTTACTTTTGGTGTTTAAAATTTCAGAAATTTCTTTGAACAGATTTTTCCCGTTGTTGATGTTATGAATATGTTATACATCCCTGATTGAATGTCCTTGAAATAATACGTGTAATTTGTTTCGCCATTGAGGGCTATTTGGGAAACTGTTCGGCCGCACAAATTAAAAACTGTTATGAGCTGTATGCCATCTTTCAAAGTAATGTTGATATATGATGTTGAAGGATTTGGGGCGATTGTTAAATCAACCGAATTGCTCGAAATACTATAGCATTCCCATTCTTTATTGCTTAGCAACGACTCGCCATAGCTATAGACTGCTGTAACGAAATAGGTAACACAGTTTGACATATCGGCAGGCAGTTTCTTATCAAGGTATTCGGTTGTTTGGGCATCAGTTGAGTGAATAAGTATAAATTTGTTTATATCGATGGCTGTATCAATACCTGCTGGAAAAGCAATGTATGGTTTGCGATAAATGTTAAAACCGGTTAGTGGTAGCGAATTGCTGCCGGATGCTTTTGCGGCCTGGTAAGCAGTATCGGGTAACTGCCAGTGAAGTTGAATTGCAGTAATACCTTCATTTAATATGCTGGAAATAGTGAGATTAAGTGGTGGATTTAAGGAATCCTCTTCGTGGAAAGTAAAATTATCCGGTTGCGCAACGGTTTCGGTTAATGGTTTTATGTTAGCAAGGTTAACGCTCAATACAGCTGCAGGCAACTCCAAAGGGTTGATTGTGCCTTTGTAAAAACAGTTAGTGAGATCGGTTGGTGCGACAATGCTTTTGCTGAAGCTGAACGAAAAGTTTCCGCAATGGCTATTTGCATGGTTCGAAGCAGAGGAGGGCAAAACACGGTTAGTGATGATTGAATTGTGAGCCAATACTATTTGTGCCAGTAATACATAAAACACAAATACGGATGATGTGAATAGAACTTTCATTACCAATACTTTTTCAATTTTGCTGTTATTGTTTGCTTCAATTCGGGCAGAGCCGAATGAGGCTGTCGCGCTACGGCTTAACAAATATACAATATATTCAAAGCAGGGGAAAGGATGGGTTGGGAATAGTGAATAGTAGCTTTTTCGCATTGCTCAGGGAAGATACTATTTCAAGGAAAGTTTAAGCAATTACTGCTGGAAGCACTCAGGAAAAGTTGCTCTATGATTTTTTATTAGAAGTTAATGATACTGCGATAGTTTATCCCCTCTCATTCCCAATCAGCGCAGGACCTATCCCAATTATGGTTGAATCAATTGATAGTATTCTTCTATCTGGAAATTACCATACTCGCTTCAAAATAGTTGGCGTTGATTTCCCAAATGGAATAGAAGAATATTGGATTGAGGGTATAGGTAGCACAATGGATATCTTTAATAGCGGAATTACTGGGATCTGTGTAACCGATATTACATTCCCAACTTTATTGTGCTTTGAAAAAGAAGGGGCAATTGTATATCACAATCCTGATTTTTCTGACTGCTATGAACATTATCCGGTTGGAATCGAAGAAACTCATCTGGTATTCAGGACAAAAAATTATCCAAATCCAACTAATTCTTCTTTAAAAATCGAATCAGAAAAGGAAATTATTTATTTTCAATTGCTTTCATGCACAGGCATGATCTTATTGGAGGGTAAGGTTGGCATGACATCATTTACTATAGATATTTCTGATCTACCTCCCGGGATTTATTTGATTGCATTAAATACAGCCAGTGGAACGATTGTAAAGAAAATAGTAAAAGCGGTTTATAATCGAGTAGACGGCCCCGCCAGCAATCCCGATAGCTGTAGTGACTGATGGGGTGCGCCTCTCACACCGGTATTGCTGCCGCAATACTGTACGGTTCTCGTATACAGCGGTTCGTCAGGTATCAGTATCCTCGCTCTTTACACCAAAGATGCCTTTGTCTGTGTTTAAGACAAAGCTGGCAAATTTGAAATTTATTACCACCTTGCCGCATTTGAGACAACCTAAGATTCAACAACAACTGAAAATTACACCCGTTTTGGGCTATTAAAGAAAAATTTGTAATTTTCATCCTTATATAAAGCTTACGACGGGTGTGCACTGCTCATGCAGGGCACACACAAACGCTATAGCAAATGCGGGGTTGCGTGTTCGTTGAAAAATTTGAAATCTTTATATACATATGTGCTGGCAGACAGGTGAGCAGCAATATAATCCCGCACTGGCCTTAGCCTCAATCGTTATAAAGCAGCTTATGAGCGCAACGCGAGTTCAATATTCTAGCGCAACAAGACTAAATTTATAGTTTTGTTGTATGGAACCAAAAAAGTACAGAAGATTTAGTTTAAAAGAGCGGACTACAATTGAGATTTTACTCAAAGAAGGCAGGAAAACCGCCTATATTGTGAACCAGGTGAAACAGATAGTTGGCGAATTGATGCGCACGGCTTTACCGCTTGATGTTCCGGTGGTGGTGGAGATGAATACAGGCGAAACTGGCTGGCGGCACATTAAGAATTTCTCAAAAAAAACAGGGGAAGGAAATATTCCAACCCCTGTTTTGGTTTTAAATCGTTCTATTTATAATTTTTCAAAATTTACCGGCATATTAAACTGAACCGAGACAGGTCTGCCGTTCTGTTTGCCGGGGTGCCATTTGGGCATCAGGCTGATAAGACGCAAAACCTCATTGTCGCAACTTAGCCCGAGGCTTCGGATAATTTTAGCGTCAGCAACTGTTCCATCCTCTTTCACAACAAATGAAGCATAAACAGTGCCATGGATTCCGGCTTTTCGGGCATCATCAGGTACACTGATATTAGTTGCAAAGAACTTACTGAGTTGATCTTCACCTCCCGGGTAGGAAGGCATTTCTTCAACAATTGTAAAAATTGGTTTGCCATCACTCTTGGGGTTTGCAGCAACTTTTGCTTCATCTGCAGGATTCCCCTTTTTCATCACAATAACTATAACGCCGTTTTTCCCTTGTTCACCATAAAGAGCTGTGGCACTTTCGTCTTTCAGCACTGAAACGGATTCAATGCGATCCTGATCCAATGCTTTAAATGTTTTTTCATCCGAAGGAACACCATCAATCAGAACATAAGGATAAGGTTTTATTTCGATATTATCCTTTTCGCCAAGATACGAAACGGTAGCTCCATTTAATACTGTAACACCTTTTAGCAAATGAATTACAGTCTTTCCACTTGATATAAATTGCTTAACAGCCGATGCATAACCTACATGGGTGAAAGCGAGGTCCAGAGTATCACTTTTTGTCTCTATTTCGAAATCGCCATTTGCGTCCGAAACTGTACCGATAGATGTTCTTTGCACAATAATGGATACTCCTTCAAGTGGTTTGGAAGTTGAACCGTCAACAACTTTTCCTTTTACAGTTATTGTTCCTTTTTCTTTAGTCAAATTGTTTTGGGAAGTAAAATCAGGCAACAGTTTACCTTCAGCAAACTGCTGTTTAAGAGATTGAACCTTCGAAACTACAGGATTAAAAATTGGTTCCGGATTTGAGAAAGCCATTAATAGTCCGGCTGTGAGTGGAATAAAAAGTAACGCTTTTACTTTTGCTAACTGAGGTGTTTTCATTTTTGTCATCATAATAATACGTTTTAAAATAAGTGATTGATTAAATTGGTGAGATATGGTAAACACCGGGCCCCCTAATGCCTGGTTCACTAGCAATGCCTGGTAATTCCCTTTGGATACGCCTTGTTTCAGAACTTCATCATCGGCCATATATTCGTGTACTTCCTTAAGCGATCGCTCGTAAAGCCAAACGATAGGATTAAACCATTGAATGATGGTTACAATTTCGATAAGGAAAAGATCAAGGAAATGATATTGGCTCAAATGCGATTTTTCGTGTGCCAGTATACTTTCGAACGAAGTTTCCTCCATTTTTGAAGCTGGGATAAAAATTTTGCTGAAGTAAGCAAAAGGAGTTATATCCTTCTCAACCAAAACAATAGTATGCTTGCCTTTGGTGATTGTGCGCGACATTTTTGAAATAACATGAATATAAAAGGATTGATAAATAAGCCTGAAAAGTGTAATTGCCAAACCTGAGAAATAGATTATAAGTACTATTTCACGCAATCCCCAGACCGGTTCCGGCTTGCTTACAACCAGAACAATAGTTTTAAGGTCAATACTCATTACAGGAATATTGGCTGCAACTACTTCTGGCGTTAGGTCAATTTTTATTAAGGGCAAAACCAGTGAAGCAATCAATGAAATTGCTAAGGTTATGCGATTAAGTCCAAAATGAGTAGATTTACGCATCAGCAGCCAGTAAAACAGGTAAAATACACTAAGTGCAATACCCGATTTTATAAGGTATTCAACTATGTTATCCATGGGTTTCGTTGTTTGGTTGGTTAAGTTCCTTTTCGGTGAGGCGTATAATTTCTTCGAGTTCGCTCATGCTCAGGTTGTTTTCCTGCGCAAAAAAAGCTGCCATTTTTGGAAATGAGTTATTGAAATATCCCGACAGGAAATGATTGAAATATTCGCCGGCATATTCATCTTTAGGAACAAGCGCGAAATACTCGTAAGTATTGCCGAATTGAGTATGGCTTACAAACTCTTTTTTCTCCAACACCCTGATCACGGATAATACCGTAGTATATGGTGGTTTTGGATCAGGAAACTGCTCAAGGATATCTTTAATAAACCCTTTTTCGAGTTTCCATAATATTTGCATTACTTCTTCTTCGGCGGTAGTAAGTTTTTTCATTCTTGTTAATTTTGGAATAAAGAAAATTAATTTCACGACAAAGATACAACTGTAAATGCAGTAATACAACTGTAAATGCAGTATATAAACTGATATTTCAGTAATTAATATTTAATTCGTTGATATACTGAATTATAAGATAGAAAATATTTTTAATATTTTTCTGAAATTTTATAAATTGGCTGCTAATCCGTTCATTTAAATCCGTGAAAAGCAAATACAGGCTAACTAAAAGCCTATGGTTAAAATAACATTAAGCTGACTGTTTAGTAACAAAATTAATATTGTGATTTGCTGATCTCCGATTATTGGAATCAAAATCTGGTTTAATAAACTGCAATATTTCACCTTACCTCGAAGTACAAAAGAAGTTATAAGTAAAACATGAAGATTATTGTGAAACTTTGCCGTTTAGAATCGGCAGTAAAGGTAGAATTGGTATTGGTTAAAGCTAAAAATCAATATATATTTCAACTGAAACAGCCTGAGTGTGTAGGTTATCAGCAGTTTGATAAAAATGGAATTGGAAATGTTATTACAAGTGTACGGCAAAACCTGATCCTAATAATATATAAAATGAAGAATTGAAATCGGGTTGCGATCAGAATACTACAAAATTCAACATGCCGGTAAATGATCTTCTCAAAGATGTAAATACCTTATTAGTGGCCGGTAATCTGGTTGAGCTTAATTTTTCGGTAAAGATGTTGTAAAGTACCTGTGGCAAATTTTCAGCGTTAATTCTGCTTTTCTCCATTAAGAAAAAATGCCCTTTTTCCGGCAAAAGATTTATGTCAAAAGCTGAATCGGTACAGGTTAAAATCCTGGTTGGTGCGCGTCTTACCTTCAGACACGTGCCACTAAGACAATCATCTCCAGCAGGTTGTTCACTTTCTCAAAACTTCACCGTATCATTCTTAATCTTCTCATTCGCCACCAACATATCCTGAGGTGTATAAATATTTGTGATCTCAAAGCTTGAATGCCTCGACTGATCCCTGGCTATTAATGGGTCGTTGTTTCTCCTGATCATATTTGTAATACCGGTATCTTTCAGACTGAAGAATTTGATTGTGTAAGGGAGTTTAACTTATTAACTTTATCTTGATTTATAATATTTGAATTAATGTGAATATTCAGGACCAATAGAGCTTCATTTATTTTATCTTCTGACATTGATGCGGTATTTACATGTATACTAACTTCCACTGTGAAATATAGTGTGCTGGATAATTATCTTAAAATAATTCTTTCCCCTAAGAATTTGGGTTTTACCCCGAACATCAGGTCTAAAAACATTTTATCCCGTGCAAATAGTTCTCTCAATTTTGTTTTAAATCCTTTATATGCAGTAACTTCCTTCGCATTATATCCATAAGCATTTATGCCATATTTTCTTGCCAGGTAAACGGCTCTTTCATTGTGAAACTTTTGTGAGATAACTATATAAGAATTTTGACCAAATACTTCTTTTGCTCGCACGACAGCATCCAAAGTTCTGAAGCCTGCATAATCCAAATAAATTACACTGTCAGGAACCCCATTCCGAACAAGTTCCACCTTCATATCCAGAGGCTCATTGTAATTAATCTTACTGTTATCTCCGCTAATAATAACGCTCTTTATTTTTTTGCTTTTGAATAATCGAACCGTAGCGTCAATTCGATTGAAGAAAAAGTCATTTTTATTTCCATTCTTCAAGTTCATGCTTGTTCCAAGTAACAATCCTACTTGACTATTTGCAAAGTTTGCAGCATCATCAGTTATAAACGATTTAGTTGTATTAGTAACAACAACATTAGCCCAAATTGTTAAAATTGAAACAATTATGACTGAAGTAATTAGTGTGAATGTAAAGATTCGTTTTCGTTTCATACGATATTAACATTTGCAACCGATTTTTAGAGTAATATTTTCATATTACAGTTTACCTTCAATTTTCCTCCTGTATTGTGCATTAATTATTTGAAAAATCAAATAATCGTTAGTATTGTACTTTTCAGAAATAAACTCTGGCGTATTTTTCATAATAAATTTTGAGATATCTAAATTCGTTGAACGAAACGTAATTTCTTCAGTAGTAATTGTCCAAGGTAGAAGCCATGCATTAGGTTCATAATTTGAATTCTCAATTAAAATCTCTTGATTGTTTTTATTTATTATTTTCAAAGCGATCCAATTTGTTGTAGTACTCCAGCCTGAATTTGGCATTAGTAATATTTTATTAATTATACTATCATTAACATTTTGGAGGCTGTCAACATATGTTTTATAAAAGCTGAAATCTTTATAAATATATGGAAGAGTATACTTCTCCAATTCTCTATCATATTTTTCCTTCTTTCTATTCTTATATTTTTCCTCAACATTCGATATTTCTTCCAAATAGGCATCTTTATCCTTTGTGCTGATATTGAAATCTCCAAGTTTAACTTTAAAGTAAGGATTTTCATTTATGCTTTTAAGAATATCATTGATTTCTGATAGGCTGAAAGAGTTTTTGAATGAATTTGGGAACTCTTTTTGTTCCTTTGATCTCTCATAATTTTTTACAGAGAACAAAGAATCAGCAGTTAATTCATATGTGATTGTTGTTGTATAGTTGTGGAAACACCCTTGACTCCCTTTTTGGAAAATCACTTTTTCGATAGGCGATTTTAGAAATTCTTTTAATGGCGGAGATATATAGTATGGTTTGTATTGATCTGTGTTGGAATTAAATTGGTAAAAGTTATAATTATAATCCGAAATAATAGCCAACGTGTCGTCAAGGACTTTAAAATTTGAAATGCTAAAAGGGAATCGTTTTATTCGATACCAATTCTTCCCAATATCATCTGAATGATAAATTTCATTATCCTGAACTCCCCATGTGATGAAAGTTGATTTTACAGTTCTCTCAGGTGTCTGGATTGGAATATCAGTTGTTAAAATTGGGGTTAGAAAGTATTCTGATTCACTTATTTTACAAATATCTTGTCTAAACCATGCATATAGCGATCCATTTGATGCTGTTATAAATATTGGAATTTCTGGTAATATGTCATCTGATTTCCAGCTTGCGGCAAGTTTGTTATTTAATAACCAGACTTTTAGATCATTACTAATTAACCAGAGTTTGTCATTACTTTTATCAAATGAGAAATCTTTACATTCTGGAAGTAGTTGCCAATCAATTTCATCTAACTTGGTAAAGAATATTCTACCCTCTTGATTAACAATGATCCAATCATGAAAAAGTAGAACTTTTTTAAATTCTGGTCTTTCTTGACTATATATTCTTGCATATTTCTTTTGATCTAAAGGAGTTTCGATTTTATTCCAATTTTTACAGTTATCCATTGTCAGGTATAAATCATTGCCATAAGTTCCAATTAAGCCTGTATTGTCATCTGCAAAATAAATGGATCGTAATCTAAATCCTCCTTTATCGACTACTTTCCCTTTATTTTCCCATGTAAATCCGTAATCCTTAGAAAAGTATATGTACTGCGAAGAACCACTCATCCATGCATGACCATTTTCATTAATAAAACAAGCATCAATCCAACTTGATCCTCCAAAAGTGATAGGATTCCATGTCTTACCTTTATTTACAGTATGATATATGATATCATAGGCGGATTTATCACCAATAATAAATCCTGATATAAAACCTGTATCAGCGTTAAAAAAACTTGCCCTTTCAAAACTCTTTCCTGAAACCAACTCATTTCTGAAATTTAATTTTCCTATATGCCAATTTTTGTAAATATTGTCTGTGTAATAAGTAATCCCCGTTTTAGTTGCAATCCATATAGCGCCAGATTTTGTTACACAAATCTCATTTGATGCACCATATATCTCCATTATTGCTCTGGTGTCTTTTTGAGCTGATACTTCATAAGAACAAATACAAATTATTAGACTAATAAGTCCAATAGAGCTAAGAAATAGTGACAAATATAATTTTTTGATTATACGGGTAACACCAGAGCTTTGTAGTAATGAATGAGTCATAGGATTATCAAATATTTAGCAGGAAGCAATTTCTGGGGTTTTAATTCAGCTATTCTGTTATTTCTTTATCTTATTAATTACCTCATTATCAAACCATTCTTTGTCTGCTGGAGGTTTAAATGAATCAAATGGCACATAGATAAACTGAGCTTTTGCGATGTATATCAGATAGTATTGGGATGATCTAATAACTTTGATGAAATGCTCAATCTTAATTGGTTGAGATGTTCCATCTTCCAAGATGCCAGTAATAATATCAGGCTCAACTTCATAATATCGCTCCAGCAGAAACAATTTGTTTTGTTTTGAATAGGCATTTCTCCAGAATTGAACCACCAATAAAATTGTAAAGGTTATGCAGAATAGAAATAAAAAAAATTCAAATGAATCTTTTTTGCTATCCAAAAGTAGAATGATTGCTAATCCCCAAATCCAGACAAACAGCCACCACTTTCTTTTCAGATAAGTCATTATTGAAATTTCGAATAATTTTTTACTCGTTAATTTGATCGGTTGGGTGGTAATCATAAAAATTACTCCATTATTTTGTTAATCTTCGGTTGTATAATCCATACCCCAATTGGGAAAAACCAAAACAAAAAAAACTCTCCAGCAAAATCAGAAAATATTACTTCTCTTTGTAATTCAGCTGTTTTAAAAGTTTTAGCGACAAAGTAAAGGCTATAGAAAATACAAAACATCGAGAATAAATGAATTGGAATAATAATCCCAAGCATACTTCCAATTACCGCATTACTTGGCTCAGCCCCATTTTCGAAAGTGCTTTCCATGAATGTTCCCATAAAACCAAAAATTAGAATGATGTAGAGTATGGGTATGGAAATAAATATTTTAAATCGATTAACCCTCAAATTGATATTTGCAGGTATTTTGGATTGGAGACCTATTGCAACAGACCAAAACCAGCCGAAAAATGCGACCATAAAAACAATTGAAATTATTGGCATGATTCTCAACATTAACGTTGGGTCTTCGTTTGTAAACATCATTGATGTCATAATAACCTGAAGAATTATTGGCAGACCCATTGTCAACAGGAAAATTTGCCAATGTTTTGCATTTAAAAATTTATCAATCATACTAAGGGTTTTGCTTAATAAAAGGTTCAAATATAATGTTTCTTGCGAATTGCAGCTCTTAAGTTATAGATAATATTGTAATCACTCTGTTACTTGTTTTACAACATAGAAGGGGTTAGTTTCGGGTGTTAGGAATAGGGGGCCGGGTGGTATTGGCAATTTGGCGGTTTTAGTTCTAACATTTTGTAACTTAATGTGCTTAAAACGGATCATGCTCAAAACCTGTGGAGCAAAATTTTTAAGCATAAAGATTCGATAACCTAAAAAGGAAGAAATTGACATCCGTAACACCTCTGTGATGTTGCCTGAATGCTTTTATTTTGGCATTAAAGG
>Ga0208789_1001383_pt1 | contig 13878 bp, 13 predicted proteins | sample Methanotroph_Enr_FD_187368 | JGI IMG/M metagenome (GOLD analysis project Ga0208789, IMG submission 187368) | Enriched soil microbial communities from Old Woman Creek wetland in Ohio, USA - Methanotroph_Enrichment_5 (SPAdes) (version 2) | ecosystem: Environmental > Terrestrial > Soil > Wetlands...
TTTAAGAACAAGGATTAACGATTTAAGATTTTAGATGTACATCATTGATTTAGCGAAACTTCGAAAATCAAAAATCGATGTTCCTTGTTCGATATTCAAAAGAAATATCCTTAACTAAATGACATTGCCCCAAAGGGGGAGACTTACATGTGTGGTCTGATAAACATCAGAGTTCTACTCCCCCTCAAATAGATGGATCAGATCAACAGCACAAAAATCAACCTTACCAGCTCTCTTAATAAATTTCCAATCTTCCTGATGAACTTATCTGGTCACGTATTAACTGGTTGAATTCCGTTTGGACAAGCAGGTCCTCCAGATTTAAGTGCATCCTGTAACGCCAGTAATGGTTGGGGTTTCCCGGATTATTGATTCGCTCAGCATTTGCATTTTCGAGGCGGAGGTTTACATCCATCCCAAGCAAATCCTGAATGGCAAAAATGGTCCACATACTCGGCGAATATAAATGTTGAACAATGATTTGTTGAACAATGAAAGGTTCACAGAAATAAGGTGCCTCGAAGGAATTACCAAGTATTTCATTATAAAACTGTTGAGATTGCGCATAATTTTCTTCCCACCAGCCACGAACGGTTGACGTATCGTGTGAGGATGGAGTTGCAACCGACAAATACGGATAATTTGCCGGATGACCAAAAGTTATTTTCGGGTCTTTGGGCATACGTTGTACTTCGAGGCTCAGTATTCCCAGGTCGTTCATCACATTGGGCACACAGGCTGGTACCATTCCAAGGTCCTCGCCACAAAGCAGCATATTGGTTGCCTTTTTCAGAACCGGAAGCTTTTCCATGGCTTTTCCGCGCCAGAATTCCTCGTTTCGTTGATAGAAATAATCCAGATAAATCTCGTTAATTATATACTTTGCATGATTATCAAGTTCCTGGTACGAACGCGTAAAATGCAGCGTATTACGCGGGAAAAATGCATTCCCTCCCATTCCCGGAGCCGGCAAAAACAAAACTTCGGAAATCAGTGAATATAATCCCTGGATTATTAGTTCAGTGCGGCTCCTCATTTCAGGAGTGGCATCGGGTTCAATGATTAGCTTTTCTTCAACTTTGCGTTGTGTATCATAATCAGGGTGCAGGTCGTAGCATTGGTAACCCGACTCAACAAGGTAATTCGCTTTTACAAAATCGGTTTGGTCGCCAAAGCGCTCATACAGAAAATGCTCCCGGATATAGGGCTTGCACAACCGGTTTTCGTCGAACCACAAACCTCGGTTTTGAAGTTCGTCGCGGAAGTACGGAATGCTTGGATTGAAATATCCCATCAACCCTTCAACTTGCGAAGCCGGGATTTCCCAGATGCGAAAAAATCCAAGAATATGATCAATGCGGAAGGCATCGAAATAGCGTGATAAGTGGTTCAGGCGTTGTTGCCACCAGGTATAGTTGTCCTTAGCCATTTCTTCCCAATTGTAAGTTGGAAATCGCCAGTTCTGACCCTTAACCGAAAAATCATCGGGAGGAGCGCCTGCCTGGCAATCCAGGTGGAATAAGTGAGGATTTAGCCATGCATCGGCACTGTTACGATAAATTCCGATAGGAATATCACCTTTTAGTACAATCCCTTTCGAACGGGCATATTTGGCTGCATCAAGCAACTGGCAATGCGCATGGTACTGAATAAAATAATGAACAGCAATATCGTCATAATGTGCCGAATTGGGATCAGTTAAATGCGTTAAAAGGTCATTGGTTGGTGAACTGTATTCGCCCCACCGACTAAAATCGGGAGTGTTGAACAGATCGCGCAGGTAAGAAAACGCGGAATAGGGTTTAAGCCAGTATTTGTTTTCGTTAAAAAATTCCAGGAAATCAGGGCCCTTTAAAAAATCATTCTTTTTCTGGTCATATATCAGTTTGAAAAACCTGGATTTAAGGGCCATAACAGCCTCGTAATCAATCTTTACAAGCGAATTAAGGTAATTGCCCTGGGCTTCGATGATCTGCTGGTTGATTTCTGAATCTAATTTTCCTATTTCCGACAGGTTAATATAAATTGGGTGAAGGGCGTAAACTGAGATTGCAGCATACGGGTATGAATCCATCCAGGTGTGTTTTGCTACGGTATCGTTAACAGGCAATATCTGGATCAATTTGAGACCCGTTTCAACAGCCCAATCGACCAATAATTTAATATCGGTAAATTCGCCAACTCCAAAGCCTGTTGCGCGACGCAACGAAAACACAGGAATCGCAACCCCGGCGCCTTTCCAGGGATAATGCGGAAAGTCGAATTTATCATCTCCGATTTCTATAACATCCGGAACAATTCCCTCGGGCAGCGAAATAATACGGTCGAAAGATTTTTCCCAGAAGGCTATTTTCCCTTCCTCGTTTTGAATCAGGTATTTATAGTGGATGGGGAACTCGGAAATATTCACAACAACCTCTCCGCTCCATTGCGGGTGATCAGGATTCCCAAGTGATATTGCTTTTTTCTCTTTCCACGCCCCAAGGTTTTTTGCACTTCCTGCGACAGCCACTTTGTGCCCTGGTTTAATACGGATAACATTCGGTTTAAATTTCAGAATAACTGTATCCGGCGTGGTTCCTGCTTTTACTTTAGGCGCTTTTAAGGTATCTCCGGGTTTAAGGATCGCATTTACAAATGCAGAAGAATACAAAGCGTAATCAGGGTCCGACATTGGGCGCCAGCAATCGCTGAGAAGGATCGTCTTTTTCAGCCTTTCTTCAGATTTAAAAACCCGGTCTGGTCCCCATTCTTCGATGAAAGTATTAAAATTATCGTCTTTCACAAAATACCGGTAGCTGAAATCGGTCAAGGAACTTAACTCAACCTGAAAAATCCAAAGACCCGTTATTACATCCTTCAATGTCATTAACGGCGCATCTTGCCGGCGCCCATTACCTAATTCGGGAATGGACCCAACAATCACTAACTGCTGGCCAATATGAGTCTTATAAATTACCTGAAACTGAATTAACATAATTCATTATATTTGTATGAAGTTGAAGAAATAGCTTTCGCGGATTTGATATAAAAATAGTAAAAAGTAATCATGTTAATGTTTTTAGCTTCCAAATCCATGAAAATATTGTTTTATGCCTTTGGAATTCGGAAGTTACCTGCTTGTTTTCTAAATGAGCAAACAACAAAATCTATCTTTATCATGCATTAACCGGCAATTTATTAAGCCAATATGATCATAAAAACAAAAAACAACAGGCAAGTTCTCTTGCGAAGGCTCACTCCGGAAGACACAGATAAGCTGTCGGAATATCTGCAAGGCCTGAGTCCTGACACAAAAAAACGATTTGGCCCCCATCAATTCGATAAACAGTCAATAATTGATATTTTTCAACAATCTGATAAATATATCGGCTATATTGCCCAGGATCTTGAAACATCTGAGATAGTGGCGTATTCAGTTATACAGCTTGGTTATCTGGAAGATGATAGTTTTCGATTGCGATCGTATGGCCTGACACTTGACTGTGGAACGGACTGCACTTTTGCACCTTCCGTTGCCGATAAGTGGCAAAGCCAGGGAATAGGAAAAGGTCTATTTAAATTCATGTTTTCGGATCTGAAAAAACTTGGAATGAAGCGGATTATTTTGTGGGGCGGTGTGCAAAGCGACAACATAAAGGCTGTAAACTATTACAATCAAAATGGATTCAGAACCCTTGGACAATTCGAACACAATGGGCAGAATTACGATATGATTTTAGAAATTGTGTAACCCTGTCTGCTTCCTGCCGGGAGTGCAGTGTGAAAACAGTGATTGCCATATTTCAACAAGGTTGATTATTCAGAGGGAAAAGCTGGTGATTTAATTGTCATTCGCCTGTCGATTCGTCAGAAAAAAAGTATTGGCCCGGTTATTGAAAACACATGAATGATTATTTTAAGGCTTTTCGTGTATTGATCTTAACATAAAGTTACCAGCCAATGCCCGCAACGATAAAAGGAAAGCTTTCCAAATTCTTTTTAAAAAACAACTTTCAATCCAAGTTGTTTAGTTATAGTAATTCAGATTTAAACCATAAGCGTAACATGAACAGACAAATTATATTAAAATCAAGGCCTAAAGGCATGCCAACCGCAACAAATTTTGAGCTTACTGAAGTTCCTGTGCCTTCAATGAAAGAAGGTGAATTGCTTGTAAAAGCATTGTATATTTCAGTGGATCCATATATGCGTAGCCGCATGAGCGATGCCAAATCATACGTCCCTTCATTTGAAGTTGGCAAACCTATGGATGGAGGCGTCGTAGCTGAAGTTATCGAAAGCCGTCATCCTGATTTTGTTGCCGGCGATGCAGTTCTGGGGCACCTTCAATGGCAGGAAATTCAAACCATAAATGCACAACAGGTAACCAAACTTGAAAAGACAGTTCCACTGAGCTATTACCTTGGAATATTGGGAATGCCAGGATTAACGGCCTATTTCGGATTGAATGAAATAGGCAAACCAGTTGCCGGTGAAACCATAGTGGTATCAGGTGCTGCAGGTGCTGTTGGAATGGTTGTCTGCCAGATTGCCCGTATCAAAGGCTGTCGGGTTGTAGGAATTGCCGGAAGCGATGAAAAGATTGCGTATCTGAAAGATGTTCTGAAAGTTGATGAAGTTATAAATTATCATTCCGAAAAAAACATGAAGGCAACTATTGCCCATGCTTGTCCTGATGGTGTTGATGTTTATTATGACAATGTTGGAGGTGAGATTTCGGATGCTGTATTCTCGAATATTAACAAATTCGCCCGTATCATACTTTGTGGTCAGATTTCACTTTACAACAACACAGATATTCCTGTCGGGCCACGGCCTCAACCACTTATGGTTAAAAAAAGCGCATTAATGCAGGGATTCATCGTGAGCAATTACTCCGCACGTTTCGGCGAAGGCATACAGCAGCTTGCACAATGGCTTGGCGAGGGCAAACTCTCATACCAGGAAACAATCGTTGAAGGTTTCGAAAAACTGCCTGAAACTTTTATCGGGCTTTTCCACGGGAAGAATACGGGTAAGTTGCTGATAAAAACAAATTCATAGAATGGTTAAATACTTTAAGATTTCCAAACTTCAATTAATTTCAAGATTTAATAAACATCAAAAACTATGAATAATTTCAATTTTTATAATCCTGTCAAAATTCTTTTTGGCAAAGGGAAAATTGCTGAACTAAGCAAAAACGTTCCGGCAAATGCAAAAATTTTAATGACTTACGGTGGCGGAAGTATCCATAAAAATGGCGTTTACGACCAGGTGAAAGCTGCGCTGAAAGGCTTCAATATTGTTGAATTTGGCGGCATTGAGCCCAATCCAAGGTATGAGACACTGATGAAAGCCGTAGAAGTAGTCAAAGCTGAAAAAATCGATTTCCTGCTCGCAGTCGGTGGCGGATCGGTACTTGACGGAACCAAATTTATTGCAGCAGCTACATTATATGAAGGTGAATCGGCCTGGGATATTGCCGCTAAACAGATATCAGTAAGTAAAGCTTTGCCACTTGGCGCGGTGTTAACATTGGCCGCCACCGGTTCCGAAATGAACAGTGGTGGAGTTGTAACCCGCGATGCGACACAGGAGAAATTTGCATTTGGTTCGCCTGTATTATTCCCGAAATTTTCAATTCTCGATCCTCAAATAACATTTAGCCTGCCTCAACGCCAGGTTGCTAATGGAATTGTAGATGCGTTTGTTCATGTGATAGAGCAGTATCTTACCTATCCAGTAAATTCACCTGTACAGGATCGTTTTGCTGAAGGAATTCTACTTACGCTTATCGAAGAAGGACCAAAAGCTTCAACATCTGAAACGCCCGATTACGAAAACCGCGCTAATCTGATGTGGGCAGCCACTATGGCCCTGAACGGATTGCTTTCAGCTGGAGTTAAGTCTGACTGGTCAACCCATATGATTGGTCACGAACTAACTGCATTACATGGTATTGATCATGCGGTTACCCTGGCAATTGTGCTTCCGGGTGTAATGAGGCTAATGAAAGACAAACGCCGCGAAAAATTACTGCAATATGCATCACGCGTTTGGCATATCAACGATGGCACCGATGAGCAAAAGATTGAATCGGCCATTCAGCAAACGGAATCTTTCTTCAGGCAAGTGGGCATTTCGACACTCCTGAGCGAACATCAGGTGGGGCAGGATACTATAGACCATATCGTTGAACGCTTTACTCAGCGGAAAATGCGTGCTGTTGGATCCCAGCAGGATATCAGTATTACTGATGTAGGGGAATTGCTGAAGACAAGGTTGTAAAAAGCCGGGAATGCTATTTTAACAGTTCTATCTGTAAAACTTCAGTGGATCGAAGTAGATGGTACTGTTTTTTTGTGCCGGAAACTCATGTATCTAACACAATAAGTATGATTTCTGAATGGCAGACTCTTCATTTCTCATAAAATGTGTTTTGATTTGATAGCCAAACTTACGCATGAAAAATGGATCAGACTTTATTACTTGAATTCCCCATAGTATTCCAAATAAGAAATTATTCCTTATTTTTACTTCCGCTATCTTGTAACTAATTAAATCGGTTCAATATATGAATGCAGACCAGTTATTAGCCGAAATTCTGGGAATGCTCCGTCAGGTCAAGGAATCAAAAGAAGACCTGCAGAAGATTTATGACTTTATGTCGGAGAATTTCATTGTTGAGAATGAGGAAGAAGACCTGGTTATTCCTGAACAGCACAAGAAAGCAGTTGCCGAAATTGCCGATAATATTCAGTGTGGGTTCATTTGCCATGTTGATAAAAAAACAGTCTCAATTATTTCGATACGCAGGGCAAATAGTTGGGAATACGGAGAATATGAGGAGGATGAGGAGGAAGAGGAAGAAACTATTGAAGAAAATGTTCCTTTGGAAGATATCATTACCTTCAGCCCGCTGGAGTCATTCGAATCGTTTCAAATTATGGAGAATTTCGTAGCCTCTTTAGAGGAAAGTCCAATTAAGAATAAACTCACTTTTGCGTTACAACGCAAAAAACCATTTGCCAACTTTAATGCAGTCATACACAGCTCGCCCATTAAAGAAGAATGGTTCAATTTCAGGAAACTTGCTCTTGAACAGCATGTTGCGGCAATTTTAATCGCTGAATCAGCCTGGGAAAACCAGTAGCCCATTCATGTTTTAAGATAAACGAAACAATATTTTCCTATGGCCTCCCGAAAAGAAATAGAACATTACAAACGAAAAATCAAAGAAATAGCCGGACGTTCAACTATTATTCCCGGCATTCATAACTATTGCGACCGTTGGTGCGAGCGATGTGCCTTCGTTTCGCAATGCACCGTGGGAATATCCGAATTTGAAATCGATGGCCCTGACCTTGATATGAAAAACAAGGAGTTCTGGGAACATCTTTCGATGGTGAACCAGGCTACCTGGGAAATGATAGCTGAAACAGCAGAAAAAATGGGAATTGATCTGGCTGAAAGTCATACGGAATATGTTAAACCGATTCATCGCGAAAGCAGCGCCGAAAAAACTGCCAGAAATTACGGCCTGCGATTGCTCAAATGGCTTGAAAAAAACAATGAGTTGTTTGGACAGAAAACGGAAATTTTAAAAATGACCAACGAAGAGCAAGTGGTAACCTTTATGGATGCCATTGATGTAATACATTGGTACAGTTTGTTTATTGCGGTTAAAATTCACCGGGCAACCCTTGAACCTTATGATTTTGACGATGAAGAAACTGACAGGTACGATAAAAACGGTTCGGCAAAAATTGCACTTATTGCCATTAGCCGGTCACTCGAAGCATTTGCTTTTTTATACAACCATCTGCATGAACTGGAAGATGAAGTTCTGGGTTTTCTTGCTGATTTGTCAAAAATTCAGAGAATGATGAAAAAGTATTTCCCGAAAGCCATGGAATTTAAACGACCGGGCTTTGATGATTAGAGATATAACAATTTCTATGTTTTTTAAAACATAATCTATGCAACCGATTGAACAACTTATTCAAGGGAACTTTTATCATATCTATAACCGCGGAATTAACAGTTGCAACCTCTTTAATGAAGCACCAAATTATATACATTTTTTGAAATTGTATGACACCTATATTTTGCCGGTTGCGGAAACTTTTGCATGGGTGCTGATGCCTAATCATTTTCATTTCCTGGTAAAAATAAAAGAGAATGTTATTTACAAGTATTCAATAACTGACAGGTCTATCAACGCTTTCAGGTTTTTCGAAGAACATAAATGGGAAACGATCACCCCGCCTGACCTGTCAGCGTGCGAAGCACCTGACAGCGTCAAGGCAGGCACCAATCCTGAAAATATTAAAATCCCAAAACCCCACCTTCATTTCTCCCATTTATTCAATGCTTACAGCAGCTATATCAACAAACGTTACAACCGCCATGGATCTCTTTTCGAACGTACTTTTAAACGCAAACTAATCGATAATGAAACCTATCTGAAAAATGTAGTCTTATACATTCATAATAACCCGGTACACCATGGATTTTGTAAACATCTGCTGGAATATCCATGGAGCAGTTACCTGAGTTGCATTTCAGCAGAACCAACATCAATTAATCACGAAAAAATAACAGAATGGTTCGGAAGTGAAGAGAATTACAAACTGGCTCACAATTCTATCCAAGAAATAAAGGGGATAGAGGATTACCTGGGAATATAATTCCTGGCAAAACGCTGAGAGGCAAATCGAATCTGGTAAAACACTGACAGGTCTATAATAAAACGCTGACAGGTCTATCGACGCTGTCAGGTTTTACCAATCTTTTTATTTTTGAAAAATATCAACCCTTTCACTCATACCTTTGCAAAAAACAGACTATGCGTCACACCATAAACCTTCTCCTTCTCTTCTCAGTTATCCTGATTTTTCAATCCTGCGGCTCATCATCCAAACTGCCAACCGAAAAACCAGCCGAAAATTATATTCCCTTCAGTTACGAACCGGTATCTTCAACCGTCACTCTGCCTGTCGAAATGAAGGTGGCTTCCCTGGAATTGATGCTTAATCGTCAGTTGAACGGACTTATTTATGAAGATAACAGCCTCGATGACAATGGCGGGGATAATATTATGGTGAAAGCCTGGAAGAGAGATAATATCAAAATTGGCTTTGAAAACGGGCAATTTATTTATCGTGTTCCTTTGAAACTGTGGATCAAAGCCGGGTGGAAAATAGAACAATTCGGCATATCCCTGTCCGATTACCGCGAGATGAATGCAGAGATCGCGTTGAAGTTTCGTTCGTCGGTAATAGTCAATAAGGATTGGTCAGTAACCACTGTGACTACTTCCGATGGATATGAATGGCTTACCAAACCCACTTTAAAAATTGGTCCGGTTGATCTGCCTATTACTTTCATAGCGGATTTGATTATTAAGTACAATACCAAATCTATAAATTCGGCAATTGATGACGGGTTGGAGCAAAGCCTGGATCTGAAAACCACGGCCAGGCAAGCCTGGATTGAAATGCAAAAGCCTATGCTGTTATCGGAAGAATTCGGCTTATGGCTTCGGATAAGCCCGAAATCTGTCTCTGCAGTGCCTATTACCGGAGGTAAAGGCATTATAAAACATACTACATCCATACAAGGTGTTGCAGAATGTTTTACCGGGAAACAACCGCCTTCACGAATAAATCCGATACTCCCGGACCTGACAACTGTTAACAGCCTCAGCGATGATTTCCTGGCTAATGTAATTTCCTATATCCGTTACGAATACCTCGATTCAATCACCCGACTAATGTTGATCAATACCTCTTATACTTTCGGGAAAAAGAAGATTACAATTACAGGTGTATCTGTTTATGGTAACGAAAGCAAGATGATCATCGCCACAGATGTAACCGGAAGTATTAACGGGAAATTGTATTTCGCGGGAATGCCGATGTATCGGGCCACCGATTCAAGCATTATACTGAAAGACCTTCAGTTCTCTGTTCAAACTAGGAATGTTTTGGTTAAATCGGCTTCGTGGCTGGCCACCAGCGGCATTGAAAAAATGATTGGTAAAAAAATGTCATATCCAATTGGTGCCGATATACATGAAACTTATGATATGATGGCCGAAAGCCTGAAAAAATATGAAATCGGTGAAGGATTTTTTATGACCGGCAACCTCGCAGGCATAGATGTACAACAGCCTGTGCTGGCTCCTGCCGGCATTATTGCCCCGGTAAGTATCAAGGGAAAACTCTCTGTTAAGCTTGAATAACAGATTACTTTAAACCTTTGTTAATGTTTTCAATCATATGCTTGTTGAAAATAAAATTACTCATTTCACAGCTAGCCGGGTGCAGCCCGGCTTGAAAACAGAGAGCTTTGGTCTTCTATTCCCACCGGGAAAGATGCCACTCAGCTTATATTACTTTAAACAAACAGGACAATTAACATTCGGATAATGCGTTTTCGTGTTATTATGGTTAAACTACAACCAAAATAATTCATTCAGCTGCAAAACAAAAAAGAACATATCATCCAATCGCTTGATGAATCAAGTATCGAGATGCTCTTCAGGAGTCATTTTTCGGGCTTGTGCTATTTTGCACAGAAATATGTTAAAGATTTTGAAACGGCCAGGGAAATTGTTCAGGATGCTTTTATCAGCCTTTGGGAAAAGCGTGAAACCATTGATATGGAGCGTCCCGTGAAATCGTATCTAACCATGATTATCCATAATAAATGTACCAATTACCTGCGCGATAACCGTAAATTCGATACGTATATACTGAATATTGAAAACCTGCTTGACGTTCCTGAAAACGAGGGATCTGACAGCCTGGTGGAAGAAGAACTGAAACAAAAAATTGAGGCTTCCATAGCGGAACTACCTGAGAAATGCAGGGAGATTTTCGTAATGAACCGCTACGAAAATCTGAAATACATTGAAATTGCAGATAAATTACAGATTTCGGTGAAAACTGTCGAAACACAAATGTCGAAAGCCTTGAAGCATATGCGGATCAGCCTGGCTGAGTATTTAACGGTAGTTGGGACATTGATTTTAAGCTTGATCAACAAATAAAAAAGACTCTAAAGATAGAGCGACATGGTGAGAGGCGAAATGGCGAGGGGCACCAGGGCGAGGGTCGACAGAGAGATGGATGATATCGGAATCAGATTTTCCGACTTTGGACTTCCGACTTCTGGCTTCCAATTCTTAAAAAATAAAATCCACATCAGGGTAAAATCAATCTGAAGTGTACTATTAACAGGAAAGGCAAATGAACCATAACTCAACATATTACACCGACCTCATCACGAGGTACTTCTCCGGGGAAATCACGGAAGAAGAGTTGCGTTTGCTTTCCGGCTGGATGAAAACGGACCCGCAGCATGAAGACCTTTTCAGGCAATACATGAAAACCTGGCAACTGATTGAAGCACAAAATATTCAGGCCACAGTAAATACAGATCAGGAATGGATTGCCATGCAGGCAAAAATGAATGCCGCCTCTTTGGGAAAAGAATCTCCTATCAAAATAATATCACTGAATCAAAAAAGGAACAGTTTCAAATCATCTTTACAAAAAACATGGAAAGTGGCAGCAACTGTTACCATATTGCTGGTATCTTCTTTTCTTCTGTATTTTTACTTTTCAAAACCGGTAAATATAGTGGTTATGGCCCGGACCGGTAACCTGGAACAGGTGCTTCCTGATGGTTCGGTGGTTTCGTTGCATACCGGTTCACAAATTACATACCCCGAAAAGTTTTCGCCGAATACGCGGAATGTTGAATTAAAAGGAGAAGCCTATTTTAAAGTAATGCATGACAAAACAAAACCTTTTATCGTTTCCTCCGGCGAAGTGAGCATTGAGGTATTGGGAACTCAATTCAATGTAAATACCCGTACCTCATCAGGTAACCTGGAAGTTGTGCTTACCAAAGGGAAAGTATCTGTTTATTATAAGTCAAATCCAGGGGATAATGTTTTACTGACTCCTGGAGAAAAAGCTGAAATTAATACAGAACAGAAACAGATTACTAAATCAGCCAACACCGATGTAAATTATATGGCATGGAAAACCCGTGTGCTGGTATTCGACAACGAAACACTTGGCCAGGTAATAAATACGCTTCAAAACGTTTATCAAACTCCTGTTCAACTTGCTGAACCTCAAATGTCCGGTTGCCGTGTAACAGCTTCTTTCAATGATCAATCACTGCAATCAGTACTCGAAGTATTGAGTAAAACACTTGATTTGCAGGTGAAACAGAACGGGAACATAATTGAGCTATCCGGAACTCTATGTAACTAGAATGCAAAGTGCAAAAAGCGCTTTATGGAAATAATTTATAGCAGGCAGAAGATATTTTGAGATACTTTCGTGCCTGCTGTGATTTTTTAATTTGAACCACAACAGAAATGAAAGCTTGAATAACCTGATTTCCTTTTATGCCTTTTACGCGTGAAACCCTTTTTAAAACTTATAAGAAACTTAAGTTCAATAAAACCTGATTTGACCCTCAGAACAACATTATACCGGATTCTGATTACTAGTCTGCTTCTGATTGCGGCCAAAGTTGCTTTTGCCCAAAACCTGGATAAAAAGATCACCCTCAACGTTCAGAATCAACCGCTGGGAGAAGTAATCAGGCAAATCAGCGAAAAGGGCAATATCCTGTTTTCCTTCAATCCTCAAACCATTCCTGTTGATAAAAAAATCACACTTGTTGTTCGCAATACGCCATTATCGGAAATTTTCGAAAAAGTATTTACCGCCAACGGTATTGATTTTATCATTTCCGAAAAGCAGGTAATTTTAAAACTCAGCAAACAGGAATCTGATCCTAAACCGGAGGAACCTAAAAAACAACTTCGTAAATATACTATCAGTGGTTATATCAGGGATAATTCGGCGGGTGAGGTTATAATCGGCGCTAATGTGTATGACGCTGCAACCATGCAAGGCACAACAAGCAATGCCTACGGGTTTTACTCTCTTTCGCTGCCACCTGGAGAATACACCATAACAAATTCATTTATTGGCTATTCTCCCTTTTCGCAATTGGTTAATCTGAATAAAAACATTGAAACGAACATAGATTTGGAACTTTCGGCAGTCGAAATGAATGCTGTTGTAATAACTTCGGATCCGGATGCAGCGGGAATTCACTTGAATCAATCGGGAGCCATGCGGTTTTCACCGGCAACGCTGAAACAGATTCCGGGCTTTGCCGGTAATGTAGATGTAGTCAAATCGCTACAGAATATACCTGGAATTCTTACATTCGGTGACGGATCGTCCTTTTATTACGTTCGTGGCGGCAACAGCGACCAGAATTTATTGCTTATCGATGAGGCTCCTATTTACAACCCGTCCCACTTGTTTGGGTTCTTCTCGGCCCTGGCTCCTGATGCGATAAAGGATGTACGTGTATATAAGGGAGATTTCCCGGCCAATTACGGAGGAAGGCTTTCGTCGGTGGTTGATGTACGTGCCAGGGAAGGTAACCTGAAACGGCTTGGTTTTTCGGGCAACATCGGTCCTTATACCTCTGACTTAACACTTGAAGGACCGATATTGAAAGAAAAAAGCTCGTTCCTGATCTCTGCACGTAAATCGAACCTCAACTGGCTACAGCTACCCAACAAAGATCAAAAAACCTATAAGTTTGATTTTTACGATCTCAATATAAAGCTGAATGTACTGTTGAATAAAAACAACAGGCTTTTCCTGACTACTTTCAAAGGAAGTGACGTGTTTGAACGTTTTAACAACGTGAACACAAATACTTTCGGGATCAGTTGGAATAATGTTGCCGGAACTCTGCGCTGGAATCACATTTTCAACCATCGTCTTTTTTCTAACACAACCGCCTATATTAGTCGTTACAACTATTTTCTTGATATTTCAA
>Ga0208789_1001385_pt1 | contig 13838 bp, 11 predicted proteins | sample Methanotroph_Enr_FD_187368 | JGI IMG/M metagenome (GOLD analysis project Ga0208789, IMG submission 187368) | Enriched soil microbial communities from Old Woman Creek wetland in Ohio, USA - Methanotroph_Enrichment_5 (SPAdes) (version 2) | ecosystem: Environmental > Terrestrial > Soil > Wetlands...
ACCCTTTCGTATCACAGAGAAATGCCCTGTAATTCTTCTGAAACCATCCATTTACCTCGAAGATTTTAATTCCGCCGATCAGCTTGATTTCAGTAATATCGAACCGTTCAGCTCAGATACAATATCGGATGGTCATTCCATTATCAACACGAAAGAAGAATATATACGCACTATCGAAGAAACAGTAGCCGCTATCCGCGAAGGGGAACTTTCGAAAGTGATTATTTCGAGACAAATACCAGTTAAAAGATCTTCCCGATCACTGGGAAGCCTGTTTTTTCAGTTGCACGAAAATACCTCCAACGCCTTCACCTATCTGGTTAATTTGCCTGTTGCCGGAAACTGGATGGGAGCCACTCCTGAAGTATTACTCAAATCAGACGGAAGATTTTTTGAAACAGTTTCGCTGGCAGGAACACAAGTCCGGAAATATGATACTGACGATTACTATTGGAATACGAAAGATATTGAAGAACAGGCATTTGTTTCCCGATATATGCTTGAACTATTTCATCGTTTCGACATTCATAAATACCGGACTACCGGCCCTGAGACGCTGGAAAGCGGCAAAGTAGCCCACCTTAAAACCTCCTTCTTTTTCGCGGCTGAAAAAATCGAAAATTGTTTGGGTAATTTTGTAGCCGAGTTGCACCCTACGCCAGCCGTTTGCGGTTTACCCAAAAATTTAGCCGACGAATTTATCAGGGGAAAAGAAAGTCATGACCGAAAATACTATACCGGATATCTTGGCCCATGGAAACTGGATCAGCAGGTCAATCTTTTCGTAAATTTACGCTGTATGGAAATTACGAATAATGAATTCATCCTGTATGCCGGAGGCGGAATAACCTCCAAATCAGTTCCGGAGCGCGAGTGGGATGAAATCAATCAAAAAGCCAAAACTTTGCTGGCAGTAATTAATACCGAACCGGAATGATTTCAGATAAAAAGCATGTCCAACAGCTCGCAGCATTGCTCCTGAAAAGGGGAATTACAGATATTGTGATTTCGCCGGGAAGCCGCAATGCACCAATGATTAATACGTTTACAGGTATACCCGGGTTTTGCTGTCGGAACATTGTTGACGAACGCAGCGCTGCCTATTTTGCGATTGGAATGGCATTGGCAAAACAAAAACCTGTTGTGCTGGTTTGCAGTTCCGGAACGGCTGCTTTAAACTATACTCCTGCTGTTGCAGAAGCATTTTACCAAAATATACCACTCATTGTTCTCACGGCTGATCGTCCTGATTACTGGATTGATCAGGCTGAAAGTCAATGTATCCGTCAGGAGAATATCTATCAGAATTTCACAAAAAAGGAAATCAGTTTACCAATAGGCGAATCAGAAAAAGAGTGCTGGTATGCCGCACGTCAAATTAACGAATGTTTGAATCTGGCTGTTGCAGGACGACCCGCCCCTGTGCATATTAATATTCCGTTAGAAGAACCATTGCATAAACTGGTTCAGATGGATTTGCCGGAAGTAAAGGAGATTGAACTAACAGAAACCAAAAATATATTAGAAGAAAATGAGCTTGCACGTCTGGAAGGGACGATCAACCAGTCGCAAAAAATACTGATTCTGGCAGGGCAACAGAATTCTAATCCGGATATGGAAAGCATTCTGGTCATGCTTGTTGCCAGGACTGGAGCCGTGGTTCTGCACGAGCATTTGTCGAATCTTTCTGATCCACAGTTTTGTGCAAGTATTGATCTGGTGATGGCTGGCATCCGTGATGGAAATATCGAATCGTACAAGCCCGATTTGCTGATCAGTTTTGGAGGACAGTTTGTTTCCAAAGCCCTCAAACAATTTCTACGGAAAAATAAACCTGCGCAGCATTGGCACCTGGGCCCGTCCGGCGAGCATTTCGATACCTATCAGTCGCTTTCGAAAGTCGTCAAAATGGAGGCTGTCGATTTTTTTGAAACGCTTTCAGGTGCTTTTCAGCGAAACGATAAAAGCTATCTTCAACTTTGGAAAGGCATAGAAGCAAAGGTCAATCAGGTTCGTGATGAATTTGTGGAAAGCATCGATTTCAGCGATTTGAAAGCTTTTAGGCTGATCGGACAAAAAATACCTGTCAACACGGTTATTCATTTGGGCAATAGTTCACCGGTGCGGTATGCCCTGATCCACAATCGTGTTGAGAACGCAATGTATTTCAGTAACCGTGGTACGGGCGGAATTGACGGTTGTTTATCAACAGCTGTTGGTTTTTCCAGTGAATCGGATAAAATAAACACCATTATTCTTGGTGATCTGTCTTTCTTTTACGATTCGAATGCCTTGTGGAATAAATACATCGGATCGGATTTGCGCATTATCGTTATTAACAATGGTGGCGGAAATATTTTCGGCATGATCAAAGGTCCGTCTGATTCACCTGCTTTTGCAGAACATTTTTTAGCTGAAAATACACTCAAAGCCGAAGTATTGGCTAAAGCCTTCGGCCTGGATTATTTCAAAGCCCAAAACGAAGCCGAACTTTTAAATGCACTGGATGAGTTCTATTCCCCGGAACAAAAGAAAGTTGCTTTATTGGAGGTTTTTACGGATGCGGAAACGAATGTAAGGTTATTTCGGGAATTGTTTCGGAAGGTGAAAGGCTAATTTTAAAATAACCAATTTATGGAAATTGACTTTACGATTAATGAAGACAAAATAGAAGATGATTTTCAAAGGATTGCGAATGATCTTTTGAATAACTGGGTTTTGAAGGTTGAAGATGCTTTTTATCGAATTACTGAAATAGAATTTTACTTTAAGAGTATAAAGCATGATGATTCTTACATACATGGGAATGATCTTCAAAAGCAGAAAGGGAAATGGTACTTTCATGGTTCTGGCATTGATTTAACCTTTGGTGATGGCGAAACACATGGCGGAATATTAATTAGAGCAATCTGTAAGGTTAATGAAAAAGAAAAGAAGTATTGTTATGGACCGCTGAATTGTATTTTAGAAATATTCAGTAATTTATCCAGTATTTATAAATCAGAGATGTCTTTTTGCCTTATTCCAGCACCAGAAGGGCAGATTGAAATTGAAAAGCCAATTTGTGCGCCGAGAGTTGGATTGAATCAGGAAAAAGATCCTGCGATGTGGGATAAATATTACCGATTCTTGGTGATGCCGAAACAAAAACATGCCGACAAAACGAGAATTTTTGAAGCAATGGAAAGTCAAGGTTTTACTGAAGTTGAACGAAATAATATTTGGGGATAATGATTTCCGACAGCCAAACAAATAAAGTTTACTTTTCAGAACTGCTAAAAATAGATTCGAGATTTACTGCAACTTGTGGGTTGATAACCAAAATGCTGGATTCGTATAATGTTAGCTATGAATTTCTTGAAAAAACCAAGGATATATGGGTGAGGGATTACATGCCTATTCAGGTTTCGGAGGATAAATTTATTGAATATCGTTATGATCCTGATTACTTGCAGGGAACTGGCAAAGAAAGGAGAGAAGTTAAAACTTATCCAGATATTGTATGTGATTGGCTCAACCTGAAAACCATTAAAACGGATATTATTCTGGATGGCGGAAATGTGATAAAGTCAAAAAACTGTGTTATTCTGACCGACAAAATTGTCACAGAAAACCAACATCTGTGTAAGAAAACCGAACTGATTAAACATTTGGAAGAATTGTTTGAAGTTGAGCATGTCATTCTGATTCCATGGCCAAAAGCGGAAGAATATGGTCATTCCGATGGAATGCTTCGGTTCATTGATGAGGAAACTGTTCTAATCAATGAAATTGAAAGAACACCAAGCCTTGAGAGACGATTGAAGGAACATGGATTGAAATGGGAATATCTGAGTTATAACGTTAAAAAGAAAAACAAGTATAGCTGGGCTTATATCAACTTCCTGCAAACTAACGACTTGATTTTATTGCCGAAGTTCAATACCGATGAGGATAAACAGGCTTTTGAAGAGTTTAAAAAATATTATCCGGATTATGCCATAAACAACAGAATAGCCCAGTTGGATATGACAGAAATTGTAAAGTATGGTGGAGCATTGAATTGCATTAGCTGGACGATAAAACTCAGTTATTAAATTTGCTAACTCAGTTTTAAAATGAGTTTTGCTGTTGAACCCACTTCGGGGTTCATTTTAGGTCACGTTTTCGTCCACGGGTTTACACCCGCGGTTATTCAAATTAAATCCTTTCAGGATTTAGTTGAACGAAACCACGAATGTGGTTTAATCTGAATAACCCCGTACGAAGTGCGGGGAAAATGAAAAATATTAAGAATTGAACCCCGAAGTGGGTTCAATAATGCATTCATTAATTGACAAATACCATAACATACCATGAGCACAAACAGAGAATGGCAGACAATTCGGGAATACAAAGATATTTTCTTCGACTTTTTTGATGGAATCGGGAAGATTACCATTAACCGCGAACGTTACCGCAACGCATTCAGGCCAACGACCGTGAACGAAATGAGTGATGCACTAAAGATATGCCGGGAGGACCAGCGCATTAACGTGGTGGTGTTGACAGGTGCCGGCGACATAGCTTTCTGTGCCGGTGGTGACCAGACCGTGAAAGGTAAAGGTGGCTACATTGACGAAGACGGAATTCCACGACTAAACATTTTAGAAGTACAAAAGCAAATCCGCTCGATGCCTAAACCGGTGATCGCGATGGTAAACGGGTATGCTATTGGTGGTGGCCATGTTTTGCATGTGGTTTGCGACATCACCATTGCCTCCGAAAACGCGATCTTCGGACAGACCGGTCCCAAAGTGGGAAGTTTCGATGCCGGATTGGGTTCGTCGTACCTGGCAAGCATCGTGGGGCAGAAAAAAGCGCGCGAAATCTGGTTTATGTGCCGTCAGTATTCGGCGGCCGAAGCTTTGGAAATGGGATTGGTAAATAAAGTGGTTCCGCTTGATCAGTTGGAAGATGAAGTGGTGGCCTGGGGACAGAAAATGCAGGAACACAGTCCGCTTGCACTTCGTATGCTGAAGCTCGGATTGAATGCCGATCTAGATGGACAAATCGGGATTCAGGAGTTTGCAGGCAATGCGACTCTACTTTATTACCTCACAGAAGAAGCGCAGGAAGGGAAAAATGCATTCCTCGAAAAACGCAAACCTGACTTCAAAAAATACCCTAAATTCCCTTAATAACAGCATATTGCGGATGTAACAAAGTTGTTACTAACAAATTAGTTACTAACAATGTTGTTACTAACAAAATTGTTACATATCTTTGTTGGTAAAAATTGACAATGGAAACACCTTTCGTTTTTGGCAAATTGGCTGTTGACCGGAATTTTACGAACAGAGACAGTGAAAGAGAACGATTGGCCGGGAATTTTTCCGGTCTCATTAACACGGTTCTTATTTCGCCTCGTCGTTGGGGAAAATCATCATTGGTACTAAAGTCTGCGATTGAGGCCATGTCGGCGGATAAAAACCTTCACTTTTGCTTTCTCGATGCTTTTAATATTCGGACCGAAGAACAGTTTTACCTTGCACTGGCAAGCGAAGTCTTAAAGATTTCTGCTTCAAAGTTGGACGCAATAATTGAAAATGCAAAGAGGCTGATGGGAGCATTTCTTCCGAAACTTTCTTTTAGTCCCGGTAATCAGGATGAATTTTCGTTAAGTCTCGACTGGAAAGAAGTGAAGAAGAACCCTGATGTGATTCTTGACATGGCAGAAACTGTTGCTGCGGAGAAAGGATGGAAACTGGTGATTTGTATCGATGAATTTCAGAATATTGCAACATTCGAAAATCAATTGGCATTTCAGAAAAAACTAAGGTCGCACTGGCAAAAGCACCAGCATGTTGCATATTGTTTGTATGGAAGTAAACGGCATATGCTGATGGATGTTTTTACCAGTTCTTCGATGTCGTTTTATAAATTTGGTGATATCCTTTTTCTTGAAAAGATACAAATGAATAGCTGGATTCCCTTTATTTGCAGTCGTTTTGAAGATACGCAGAAACACATTAGTGAAAACAATGCGGCATTGATTGCCACTTTAGCAGAGTGTCATCCGTATTACGTTCAGCAACTTGCCCAGCAAAGCTGGTTGCGAACAGCGACAGCGTGTTCGGAGGAAATAATCAGGGAAGCACACGAAGGAATTGTATCGCAACTGAGTTTGCTCTTTCAATCCAAAACAGAAGAATTGTCAACGCCACAAATTAATTTTTTAAAAGCGTTGCTGGATGGGGTTGAAAAATTTAGTTCGAAAAACATGATTGATGATTATCGGCTTGGATCTTCGGCAAACGTATCCCGGATCAAAAAAGCCCTTGAAAACAAAGAGATTATAGATATATTGGCTGGAAATATTTTGGTTCTCGACCCGATGTACAAAAACTGGTTGGTAACCAGGTATTTTATTAAAACTAAGTTTGCATAAAATGGTATCAGTAAAAAGTTGGATCAAAGCAGCACGTCTGCGAACGCTGCCTTTGGCGATGTCAGGCATTCTGATGGGCGCCGCCTTGTCGTATTTCGACGGTGGTCTCCAAACTAAAATAACCGTTTTAGCCATAGTTACCGCTTTGTTTATCCAGATCTTTTCCAATTTTGCCAATGACTACGGCGATTCGCAAAAGGGAACCGATAACAAGCACCGCGTGGGGCCTCAACGAACTGTTCAAAGCGGAGAAATCAGCATGAAGGAGATGAAGGTTGGAATGGTGGTTTTGATTGCATTGAGTCTTGCATCCGGGATCTGGCTGGTCGCTGAAGGGACAAAAGGACTTGATGTGACCACCTTCTTACTTTTTCTCGGTTTCGGAATTGTCGCATTAGTTGCGGCTTACCGCTACACCGGGGGGAGCAAGCCATACGGATATGCCGGCTTTGGCGATGTAGCCGTATTTCTTTTCTTCGGATTGCTCCCTGTAGTTGGCACCTATTTTCTGAATACCCACATGATTAATCCTGGAATATTTCTACCTGCAGTCAGCATTGGATTTTTCAGCGCTGGCGTATTGAATCTGAATAATATGCGTGATATTGAAAACGACCGTAATTCCGGCAAAAAAACGGTAGTGGTGCGAATGGGAAGTGATAAAAGCAGATTTTACCACACCAGTTTGGTTACGTTGGGATGGCTTAGCGCTATATTGTTTGTTGCTCTTCGTTTTCAATCCGTTTACCAGGCACTTTTTCTTCTGACAATACCGCTTTTCATCCGCGATCTGGTAAAGATTAACCAAATACAGGAGCCCCGCCAGCTCGATCCGTTTCTGAAAAAATTGTCGATTGCTACGCTGTTGTTTACTTTGCTGTTTGGAATAGGAATAATTCTGGCAGTATGAAACGAGCCAGGAGAAATATCTCACACAGAAGTATGATTATCGTTGGCGAGTTCCATCTGGCAATTAAAAAACAAATTATAAACAGATGAAAGCCCGTTTCAAAAAATATACCCTGAATTTCAGACAAGCTTCCGGTACTTCGCGCGGGGTTTATACGATCCGGGAGGTCTGGTTTCTGTTTTTAACCGACGGTATCAACACCGGCATTGGCGAATGTGCGCCATTACCCAATCTGAGTGTTGAAAGTGTGGAGAAAATGAGCGACAAGTTGCAGCAGGTTTGCGATAAGATTGAGAATTATAGCCAGTTTCCTGAAGAATTGAATAACTGGCCATCGATCCGCTTTGGACTCGAAACCGCAATGCTTGATTTGAAAAACGGAGGGCAACAAATTTTATTTCCCTCGGTTTTCACGCGCGGAGAACAGGGAATCCCGATCAACGGACTGATCTGGATGGGAACACCCGGATTTATGAAGCAGCAGATCCGCACTAAGCTGGATGCCGGATTCCGCTGCATTAAAATGAAAATCGGAGCCATCGATTTTGAAACTGAATTGGATTTACTGAAAGAGATCCGCAAAGAGTTTTCGGCCAACGAAATTACGCTCAGGGTAGATGCCAATGGCGCTTATTCGTACCAGGTGGCTCTCGAAAACCTGAAACAATTATCCGATTTGCAGATTCACTCCATCGAACAACCCATTAAGGCCGGGCGATGGGATGAAATGGCAGCACTCTGCGAAAAATCGCCGGTTCCGATCGGGCTCGATGAGGAACTGATCGGTGTTTTCAATCCATCAGAAATGCATAGATTGGTCGAAACCATTCATCCCGCTTATCTGGTACTAAAACCCAGCTTGCATGGTGGCTTGGCTGGTTGTGAAAAATGGATCGAACTGGCTAATCAACACGGGATTGGATGGTGGATCACTTCTGCCCTCGAATCGAATATCGGGCTGAATGCCATTGCGCAATGGACTTTTCAGCAAAATTATAAATCAGAACAAGGATTGGGAACCGGCCAGCTTTTCACAAATAATTTTGATTCACCACTTCAAATTGAAGGTGATCAGCTATGGTACAAACCTGCTCGTGAATGGCAGCTCAAACCGTTAACCGATGAGTAAAATACCAGCCACCATCAGTATCAACGGTCTGAATTATTCAGATAATGAATTGACTTTGCTGATTGCAGAAAGACTTTCACAGCCTCAACTGCCCGAATGGGAACGGGAATTATATACCTTTCTCAAAGAATGGTTTACTCCTTCAGATTTTATTGAAGCACAGACTTCGGGCAGCACAGGCACGCCACAAATTATCCGGCTGCCGAAAATCACAATGCAACAAAGCGCCCGCCGAACCATCGAATATTTCGGACTTCATGCCGGAAACCGAATTTTATTAAGCTTGCCATGCCGTTTTATTGCCGGAAAAATGATGGTGGTTCGTGCAATCATCGGCCAAATGGATTTGATCACGGTTGATCCTTCCACTGATTTTGAACTTTTAAGGAACAACACTTTTGATTTATGTGCGATGGTTTCCAGCCAGGTTTTCAAACTGTTAGGAAGCCATTCAGGAAAGGAAAAGCTCGAAAATGTCCGTAATCTGCTGATTGGCGGTTCTGCTATTCCGGCAAATCTGGAAGCACAAATCAGCCAATTGAAAAGTCGGGTCGTATCTACTTACGGAATGACGGAAACCGCCTCACATATTGCCATTCGTGAACTTTCGGGGGGAAAGCGGTCGGACATTTACCATTGTCTGCCCGGAATTTCAGTTTCCACAGGAGAAAATGATTGTTTACAAATTCATGTTGCAGAATCGTATGAAACACTGCAAACCAAAGATATTGCTGAAATTCTTTCGCCTGCCAGTTTCCGGATTTTGGGAAGAGTTGACGATGTGATCATTTCGGGCGGTATAAAATACCGGCCCGAAATAATTGAGAAAAAGCTGGAATCTGCAATTCCCGGACGATTTGTTATTTCATCAATACCCGATGAGATGTTAGGAGAAAAGGTGGTGCTGGTGATTGAAGGTAAACCTGCCGATATTGAAATAATTCAGCAAAAATTGGCAGAACTCCTTTCTCCGTTCGAACGTCCGAAAGCGATTTCTTTCATGGATAAATTTCCGGAAACCCAAAATGGGAAATTAAAGCGAAATGAGATAAAAGGGACCATCAAATAGGCTGTTACCTTGCACTTCTCCGAAACCACGAATGAATTTCCTTCAATTTACTGAAGTTTATAAATTTCACTTCCGGCTAAAAGGAAGCAACCCAGGCCATAATCCTCGAAATTCGGGACGCGATCGTATGATGTTGGTTGGCTGTCAGATGGTTGTTTACCTGTACCCTGCACATGTCCCAGGAATCCGTCAGGATGAACGGCATCTTTCACCATTCCATTCCATGCTTTGGTGATAACCGGAAGGTATTTCTTTTTGCTCAGTATTCCGTTGTTAACGCCCCAGGCCATACCATATGCAAACAGTGCTGTTCCGCTTAGCTCTTTTCCGCCAAAGTTGTTCGGGTCGTGCAAACTGGCATTCCAGAAACCATCTTCACGCTGAATTGGGATTAATGCTTTTACCATTTTCTCGAAGGTTTTCTGGTACTCTTTGCGATGAGGGGCATCCTTTGGCATTACTTCCAGCACGCGGACCAAAGCAGCCACTACCCAGCCATTACCCCGGGACCAGTAACAATCCTGTCCATTAGGTTCCTTGTAGGGAGGAACAAAATCCTTATCGCGCCACCATAAATTATCTTTCGGATTGAAAAGTCCCTTGCCACCCAGTACGGTTTTACTGGTCATATACATCTGGTACATCCGTTCGTAATAGCGGTTATCGTTGGTTAAAGCACCCAGCCTGGCATACACTGGCATGGCCATTTGCAGCGCATCAATCCATGTCCAGTCGTCAATTTTATCCGATGCAAGCATCAGATCAACCGATGCTTTGATATCCTTTATCCGCTCCGGTTTTTTATCAACCAGGTATAAATCAATATAGGTCTGACCACAACACTGATTGTCGGCATTACGGGTTTCAATCCCTCCGTTCAGTCCCCACTTGTGTGATTCGCCCCAGGAAACAGCATAATCGTAATAAGCCTTATCCGGGTTTAACCGGTACATCGCCATTAAACCTTCGTAGTAAACCGCGCGTGTCCAGATATTGCTTGGACGGGTTTTATCGTTGACGATCACCTGTCCCGGATCGGGCCACTTGTTCATAAAATAGGCGTTGGCAAGTACCATTCTGTCCATAATTTCCTTTTTGGCCGGAAGTTTTTGCGCGCTGGCAAAACCCGCCGTAAAAAGTGTAATCACGAGTAACAATAATATTTTCCCTGATTTCATTTTTCTTTGTTTTTATAGTTGTTTTGAAATTATTTTTTTGATCTGATCGTCCTTAATTGGCCGGCAATCTTTTATGCGGATGTTTTCCGCATTTTTCAGAACAACCGACGGAACTGAACCGACCTTGTCCATGGTCAGATTATTCAAGCTTATGCCGCTCACGTCGTCAATGATGATAGCCGGACGAAAATCATCGTTCTCCAGTTTCATTTCGACGTGATTGAGCTCGATATTTTTTGCATGGCGTATGAAAAAACCATAAGCCGGCATCGCTCCGAATTCCTGCGGATCGGGATAGGAAGTTTCATGTTCTGCAACCTCAAGTAGCGCTTGTTCTTTTGGTGCCCCACCCTTGATCCGGATCATGATGTTATTCATTTTTACATCCTCAACCGGGTGACCAGGAATACCCGCGATCATGGAACAGAACTTCGGATTTTCGCTGTAAACTACAACATTACTAATGTTGATGCGACGAATGACACCGACAGGTGTTCCTTTCGGGCCACGCATACGCGCTCCAAGCCTTAAGAAGAAAGGTGCATTCTGAATGTCTTTCATCACGATATTATCAACTGTCACATCTTCCAGGATACCGCCATCCACCGTTTCGAGTGCCAGGCCACGGCAAAACTCGAAGGTGCAGTTCGTAATCGTGATATTGCGGAAGCCGCCATTTGATTCTGTTCCAAACTTAATACGTCCGGTTACTACACCCTTGTCGGGAACGGTATTGGCTTCCTCCTTTTTATAAGTTCCGTCCAGGAAGGTTTTCCGGTCGAAACCGCTGACCGAACAACCGGTGATGGTTACATCTTCTGTGGAGCGGGCAAAACCCAGTGCGTAAGAGCTTTTCAGGCAAATGGCATCGTCCCATGGCGAGTTGACGCTGCAATTCGAGATTCGGACATGACGGCAGCAATCCACATCAAATGCGTCGCGGTTGGTATCGACTTTAAGATTATCGATGGTAAGGTTATCAACTCCCGTAGCCAGGATCGCAAAATGGCCACCCATCAGGATGGAAATATCACGGATCACAACATTGCGGCATAATTTCAGTGCGATAGCTTTGTTGGCGATCCCCGGGGTACGGTTACCTTCACGGGTCAGGCCGTTACCGAAGATGGTTCCCACACCGGTGATGGCAATATTCTGAAGGTTTTCGCCATAAATCAGGCTGTTTCGCCAATGACTATGACCAAAATCCTGGTACATATCTGTTGGGTTGGGTTCTGCCGGGTCATATCCGGAACCATATTTCTTTACATCGGCAGCTTCGAGTACCGCTCCATTGTCGAGGTTCAGCGTGATAAAACTTTTCAGGTGAATCGTAAAACTCAGGTAGGTGCCCGCAGGAAAAAATACAGTACCGCCACCTTTTTCGGATGCTGCATTGATTGCTGCATCAATGGCTTGTGTGTCTATCGTCCGACCGTCGCCTTTGGCGCCGTAATCTTTGACATTATAAAACACGCCGGTCTGGGCAAATACGCCTTCTGCCAAAAGCAGGGTAAGAAATAGTAGTTTAATCGTTCGCATTTTAATCTTTATTTCATTAGTGTCTGATAAAAATAAAAGTTTTTCCGCGGAAACTGAATATACCTATATTATTATTCTACAATACTCTAACTACGCGGTAACGGATTTGTGCTTGATTCTTTGCTGCCATACACCAACCGCTAAGCAATATGTTTATTCCCGCTCAAATTTAAGTCCGAACATCTGATAAATTATTATAAAAAATATATTGCCCCAATTAGCCCGTAGGGCTTAAAGTATTGTAGAGTTATATTATACCTCTGAACCTTTACCGCGTAGCGGTTAAACTATTATTAATCAAAGAATTAAAACAAATCTTGTTATTCAAATTCGATTTCATATTTGTTAAAATATTCACATACAATACTGTAATCCGTCTGACGGATAATTGATTTGTGTTTATACTGTTTCTACAATACTACAACCGCTACGCGGTAACGGATTTGTGCTTGATTCTTTGCTGCCATATTACAACCGCTAAGTGATATGTTAATTCCCATCAGGTTTTACCAGATTTACCGATGGACTTTCGTACCAGCGAAACGCTTTCACATTATCCGGATGTGCCGGATCAAATGCCGGCAGTCCGTCGACCAGGTATTTGACCAGGTCCATTTTGTTTTGCCTGATGCCTTGCACTACGCATTTGGCCAGTTCGTAGGCGCCATAGGGATTAAAATGAGTGTCATCGGCCAGCGGCTTATCCTGCCCCGGATAGGTATTTGCCGGGTAATGCACGAACGCTTTTTTCGAATTTTCAGGCCCCAATGCTTCATAAAACTGTTTGCTCATGGCATTCAGATCGATCAACGGGACATTTTCTTCGCTGGCAGCCTGGCGCATCGCTTCCGGGTAGTCTTCGAGTGTATTAACAATCTCTCCTTTTTCATCGAAGCGACGACGGTTGGTCGATGTGACCAGCACCGGTTTGCCCCCTTTTTTCCTTGCTTCTGCTATAAAGGATTTCAATTCATCTTTATAAGTGGTGAAGGCATCCAGGTGATTACCACCCGGTTTCTGGTCGTTATGGGCAAATTCCATCAGCAAATAATCGCCCGCTTTCATTTGGCTTAACAATTTTTGCAGCCTTTTTTCACGTTTAAAAGCGAGCAAGGTTTCACCCGATTCGGCATAGTTGGCCACAACAATTCCAGGTTTCAGAAAGCGTGGGAACATTTGTCCCCACGAGGCCCACGGTTCGTTCTCCTGGTCAGTCACTGTTGAATTTCCGGCTAAAAAGATGGTAGGCAACTCGTCTGCACTTGTAATTTCAATGGCCGAAACGCATGGATGATCACCTGTAAATTCGAGTGTCAGTTTATTGTCCCAGTTCAGGTAATTAAGCTCCCGGTCTTTCAGTTTGATTTGTTCATTGTCATTGATTTTAGGTGTGCGTACATCAACAATAATTGTTTTTTGAACAGTTTTACCTTTTGCTGTTTTTATATTTTCAGCCATCAAACGGCGCGATTCGGCTTTCACTGTTGTCAAAGAACCTTCCTGTGCTCCGCCTAGTGTCAGCGTTACCCGGTAATGTCCTTCCGGAAGATTAACTACAAAATAAAATGGTTTCTTGCTACTCAAATAATCACATGTAAGCG
>Ga0208789_1001386_pt1 | contig 13827 bp, 10 predicted proteins | sample Methanotroph_Enr_FD_187368 | JGI IMG/M metagenome (GOLD analysis project Ga0208789, IMG submission 187368) | Enriched soil microbial communities from Old Woman Creek wetland in Ohio, USA - Methanotroph_Enrichment_5 (SPAdes) (version 2) | ecosystem: Environmental > Terrestrial > Soil > Wetlands...
CGATAGGAAATATGAAGATGGCCGCATCGATCCCCTTGGCCTGCAGCTCTCCCTGCAGCCGGGTGATACGGCGCTGCGATTCCGCTTTTTCTAGCATGGCGTCCCCCATTCTTCGCAAAACGCGATCTCCGCAAGGTCCTTGCGGGGCCTGGGTTTCGGCTCCTGGTCCGGATAGCCAAGCGGCGTCACCCCGACCACCCGAATCCCACCGGGGATGTCGAGCGCGTCCCTGATGGCTCCCTCGTCGAACATGCCCATCCAGCAAGTGCCCAGGCCGAGGTCGTGTGCCGCCAGGCAGAGATGTTCGAAGGCTATGGCCGTGTCAGCCACGAAGTACTCGATGCCGTTTTCCACCCCGCTTTCTGCGGGGTCCGCACAAACCACTATGACGCAGGGCGCCATGGCGATGGCCTTCTTGCCGGGATTATCTTCGGGAAAAGCTGACAGCAGGCTCGCCCTTCTGGCGGGATCGGTCAGCACCAGGAAGCGCCAGCACTGTAGGTTTTTCCAGGACGGCGCCAGCCGTGCAGCATTGAGCACCTGTTCTATTTTGTCCCACTCAACCGGAATCTCCTTATACCTTCTGATACTGCGACGGTCGCGGATGACCTGTGAAATGTCCATTACAGCCTCCTTGTGCGCTATGCACGGTGTTAGTGATACTACAAAAACATTGTTTTGTAAATGCCACATATCGATTCCTGCACCAGCCCTCTGACCTGTACTGAGCACCCCGTACGGTTCCCTCCGTAAACCGGTTCGTGCACCTGGGCTGGCCAACCCCTGCCGGAAGGTCCGCCAAGGCTTGGGTTGAAACCGGTTGACAGCCCTACGGTCCTTGCTCTAGATTAATAAAACTCCGATTTGAAGGAAAGCCAATGGACGAAAGACAGGACAGCGAAGAGATCACCCCCATCGGCGAGGTTGCTATCGCATTGGGAATCACCACCCGGACCATCCGCTACTGGGAAGAAGTCGGCATCGTCGAGTCGATCCAGCGCAGCGACGGCGCCACGCGCGGTTTCACTCCGTACTACGTGCGGCGCCTCAAGTTTATCATGAAGCTCAAGGAACTTGGGCTCACCATCAAGGAGATGCAAGATCTCTACGCCGCCTACGGCGAGGCGAAGCAGACCGAGCGTATGGTGCCCCGCCTGGTTGAGATTCTGGACGAGCACATCGATAAGCTCGACGAGAAGATGTCGAAGCTCGCCTCGCTCAGAAGCGAAATCGTCAGCTATCGGGAAAAGCTAGGTGTCAAGTTCGGCACCACGTTCGGAAAGAAGCAGTAGCCGGACGGCGCCATACGCGCATCCTGGCTTTGTCAGACCAGGTCCCCGCGCATCCTCCCTGGATCGGCAGCTCCGAATCCCGCCGTTTCACCTGCTCTCCGGTGCCGCCGCCGGAGAGCTTTTCATTTTGCAGCACCTTGCCCGCCGCTCCCCGGCCGTGCTATACCAGTGACATGGCTTTCATCGCAGACCTGCATATCCACTCCCACTATTCCCTGGCCACGAGCCGCGATCTCACACCGGAAAACCTCTGGAGGTGGGGCCAACTGAAGGGGATCCGGCTGATCGGCACCGGCGACTGTACCCATCCGGGCTGGCTTGCCGAGCTGAAGGCGAAACTCTCGCCCGAGGAGAACGGGCTTTTGACCCTGCGGGAAAAGCCGCAGGAGAGCGGGGTTCCCGCCAGCTGCCGTTCCGAGGTTTCCTTTCTCCTTTCGGGCGAGATCAGCTGCATCTACCGGAAAGGGGGGCGAACCCGGCGGGTGCACTGCCTGGTGCACATGCCCGACTTCGACGCCGCACGCAGGCTCAACTGCGCCCTTGCGCGTATCGGCAACCTTGCCTCCGACGGCCGCCCCATCCTGAAACTGGACGCGAAGCACCTTTTGGAAATGGTGCTGGAAGCCTCCCCGCTCGCCCTGCTGATCCCGGCCCACGCCTGGACGCCGCACTACTCGATCTTCGGCGCCGCCACGGGCTTCACCTCCTTGGAGGAGTGCTTCGACGAACTTACCCCGCACATCCATGCCCTGGAAACCGGGCTTTCTTCGGATCCGGCCATGAACTGGCGACTTTCCTGGTTGGACGGGATCACCCTGGTGTCCAACTCGGATGCCCACTCGCCATCCCGCCTGGGCCGCGAGGCCACCGTCTTCGACACCGAACTCTCCTACAGCGGCATCTTCTCCGGGATCGCCGGCGGCCGCGGGGTAGCCTCCACCATCGAGTTTTTCCCCGAGCAGGGCAAATACCACGCCGACGGCCACCGCGCCTGCGGGGTGCGGCTCTCCCCGCAGGAGACCATCGCCCAAGGCTATCGCTGTCCCTGCTGCGGCGGGAAAATAACCGTAGGTGTCCTGCACCGGCTGGAGCTGCTCTCGGACCGGCCTGCCGGCGCACGTCCAGAAATAGCGCCTCCCTTTCGTTCGGTGATTCCGCTCCTGGATCTGATCGCCGGGACCTTGCAGGTAGGTGCGGGAACCAAGCGCGCACAGGCCCTCTACTACAAGCTCCTGGAGCAAGTCGGCAACGAATTCCACATCCTTTTGGATGCGCCGCTCGAGGAGATCGAAGCCGCCTCGTCGCCGACCCTCGCCCGCGCTATCGGCGAGGCCCGTCTGGGCGACGTGCAGATCGACCCTGGCTACGACGGCAAGTTTGGCACGGTTTCCGTTCGATAGTCGCCCGGATCCACTCTCTCGCCTTCTGGGGATCTCCTCTGGTGTCCCTTTCCCCTGCCCCTGACAAAGCCCTACCCCGCCACTGACAATTTCCTTGCCAGCACTGCCTATGCGTCATTTAGCGCGGGAAGGCCAAAGGATCTGGCCAAGAAGTTCCAAGGTAATCTGAACCAGCCGGCTCGGCCGCCTTAACTCTCTCTTCGACGGTCCCAATCTCCAACATCGCTCACTCCCCTGCGTTGACTTCAAATCTGGCCATGGCAAAATTAGACGCTACCAACTTACGCCATCTACCGAAAAGGAGTCCCCACAATGAGACAAAGGAAAATGACAGCAGTTCTGGTGGGTCTGGTGGTGCCAGCCGCGGTACTGGTAGCTTCCCAGGCCTGGACAGAGCAAAAGAAGGTCGCGCCCAGAGCGCCTTACGATGCAGTGATGGACGCACAGACACCCCGCGTAGTGCCGGTCACCAGACCGGAGCAGCGCACGACAAAACAGGACCGGCCGGAGAAATTCGACCCGAGAAACGTCGAGCCGTCGTCAACTGGCTTTGCCAATCAGCCGGACCAGGGGAAGATGCTCGGATTCGATTTTTACCAGGATCCGCTCAACGCCAAGCGACCGATGATGACCTTCGAAGAGGTCTATAAAGAAGATGTCGGCATGAAGAAAAAGGTCATGGATCAGCAGCGGGCACTGTTGGAGTTGCGCTACAACCTGCAACCGAAACTCTCCCCGGACGTCAGGATGACCAGGGGAAAACCGATCGCCGTGGGACCGACCGCCCGGCTGGCGCAAGGGATCACGTGGGAGCAACTGGAGGCCATGACGGCTGAGGACATCCGCGGCAAGAACATGTTCCCCTACCCGCCGCTCCCCCATCCCAAGCAGGCGACCGGCGGGCAGGTCTTCCCCCAGATTCAGATCGACCAGTTTCCCAGGTTGCAGCGTTTCGATGTCGACTTCGACATTCCCGAGGCGTTCCTGCCGGAGTTTCCTCCTGCCATCTTCTTGCAGAACCGGCCGGAACTGGGCGATGTCTCGCGGGGTGAGGTGGTCTCGATCAACAACTACTATCGGCTCTTCAAGGACCTGTTGACCCCGGTGCAACTGGACGGCCTGCGCATGCTCCTCACCCCCTTCCCGCAGGAGGAGTTCAACCCGACGGATGACCGGAAGTCCGCGCAGGCGAGCCTGGGCGTCGCCTGCCTCGACTGCCACGTGAACGGACACACCACAGGCCAGTTCCATCTCAACCCCGATACGCGGCCCCAAGAGCGCCGTTTCCGTCTCGACACGGTCAGCCTGCGCGGCCTCTTCAACCAGCAGATCCATTCCTCGAAGCGCAGCCTCAGATCTGTGGAAGATTTTACCGAGTTCGAGCAGCGCACCGCCTATTTCAACGGCGACGAAATCCATGCGGCTAAGAAAGGCATGAACATCCTGAGCCGGGTCCAGGTATCCCACATGGCTCAGATGCAGAACATGTTCGACGTGCCGCCGGCTCAAAAGCTCGACCCCATGGGGCTTCTGGTCCCGGCGAAGGCCACCAGGGCCGAGCTGGCAGGGCAGCAGATCTTCTTCGGCAAGGGAAGATGCGGCAGCTGCCACCAGCCCCCCTTCTACATGGACCAGCAGATGCACGATTTGCAGATGGAGCGCTTCACCCGCGAACCGGGCGACGGCCCGATCAAGACCTTCACCTTGCGTGGCATCAAGGAGAGCCCCCCTTACATGCACGACGGCCGCTGCCTCACCTTGGAGGACACGGTGGAGTTCTTCAACCTGGTGCTCTCCCTCAAACTCACCACGGATGAGAAGACGAACCTGGTGGCCTTCATGCGGATCCTGTAGCATCAGAAAAAAGAGCCGCCCGGGAATATCCGGCCGGCTCGGTTCGACAGCAAAAAGGAAAGGGGGGCAAAGATGCCCCCCTTTCCTTTATCATTTTCTGTTGTTGGCTGCCGGGCAAGCCTACTTGAGCAGATCGTCGAGCTTCTTGGAATCGGCGCCCACTACCGCCTGGTCGTTGACGAAGAAGGTAGGCGTCCCCTGGATGCCCACCTTCCGGGCCAGGGCGAGATGTTCCTGGGCCAGTGCCTTCACGGCTTCGCTCGCCGGCTTGGCCGAGGCGGGAATCTCCTGCCCGAGCATCATGGCGTCGAAGGCCTGGGCCTTGTTCTCGGCGCCCAGGATATAGTGAATTTTGGCGATGGCAGCGGGGTGGGCCAGCGGCGCGAAGAAGACGTACTGGGTCACGTCGGAGCGCTTGGCGAAGTATTCGAACGCTTTGCGGCAGTATGGGCAGTCGGGATCGGTAAATTCGATGACCACCTTCTTGCCGTCGCCCACCTTTACCGCCTTGTCGAGCGGAAGCGTCTTGACCAGTTTGGCTGCCAGGGCGCCCCGGTGCTCTGCGGTCCGGCTCTTCAGATCCTTGCCGATGATTTCGCCGGTAAGGATGAGATCCTTCTCGGGATAGTAATAGAAGATGTTCTGACCCGACACCACCTCGTACAGCCCGGGAATCTCGGAAGGAGTCACGCTATCGAAAGGCACCTGGGGGAACGCCGAACGCAGCGCAGCCTCCGGCTTCATGGCATCGGCAGCGGCGTATGATACCGCGCTGTGGCCCAGCATCAGGGCTCCCAGCAACAGACTTGCAACTAATCCCCTTTTAAAAAACATATATGCCTCCATTGAGATATATCCGGCCATGGACCGGTCCATCGTAAGGTATCACAAATTTCCGCAACTTGCCACGATACAGCTTAGCAGCACCTAAGCCCATGCAGATCCGACTGCTCTGCCTGGGCAGGCGACGGGCTCGGCTCAGGTAAGTAAAGCAAAGGCGGTGGCAGCCGCACCCAGGACGCCTGCGTCGTCCCCCAGCTCGCCCTTCAGCACCCGGACGCGCTCTGCAGGAATGGGAAAGGCGCGTTGACGGATCTCAGCGGCGATTGAGTGCTCGAAGAGGTCCAGGCTCTCGGCCACTCCGCCCCCGAGGATCACCGCCTCAAGGTTCAGCAGGTTGACCACACCAGCAATGGCGATGCCGAGGTAGCTCCCCACCTGGTCGAAGATCGCGAGCGCCTCAGGGTTCCCTGCTCTGGCCAGGGCTGCCACGCCGGCGGCGTCGAGCTTCCCCCCTGCGGCGTCGATGCCGGTCGACGAGGCTCGTGCCGCTATCGCCGATGCGGAGGCGTACTGTTCCAGACACCCCCGGTTGCCGCAACCGCAGGGGCGCCCCTCGGGCTCTACGGTAAGATGGCCGAATTCAGCCGCGACGCCGTCGATGCCGGTCCAGAGCCTGCCGTCCAGGATCAGGCCGGCCCCCACGCCGGTCCCCAGGGTGACCATGAGCGACGAAGCAAAGGGGCGTCCGGCTCCAAAGCGCTGCTCGCCTACCGCACTGGTGTTGGCGTCGTTCAAGGCAACCGCCGGTATGCCGATAACAGAGGAGACCGCCTGGGCCAGGTTGAGTCCTTCCAGCGGCAAAAGGTTGACGCTGGAGCGAAGCACGCCGTCGTTGGAGCAGAGCCCGGGCACGCCAAGGCCTATTGCGCTCAGGCGCTTTCCCTTGGCTTCGGCCGCTCTCTTAAGAGTGGTCATAAGGGAGAAGAGCCGTTCTAAAAAGGCATCGCGCCCCGAGCCGATGTCGGTAGCCAGGCTCTGCCGCACAAGGATGGTGCCGTCCGGCGCAACCACCGCGCAGCGCAGGTTGGTCCCCCCGACATCCACCCCGAGGCAGACGCTATCGGCCAAGGTTCCCTGCATCATGCCTCCTCTTTGATAGCCGCAAAATACGGCAGCAAGCGGTCATACGCGGCTTCCAGCGCCTCCGGAATCACCCGCGTGTCGGCGAGGACATGCATGAAGTTGTTGTCCCCGTTCCAGCGCGGCACCACGTGCAGGTGGAGATGGTCCTCCACCCCGGCTCCGGCCGCCTTGCCCAGGTTCATCCCCACATTGAAACCGTCCGGCGAGCAGCAGCGGACCAGCACGTCCCGGCAAAGCTCGACACACCGGAAGAGTTCCAGCATCTCCGCATCGGAAAGCGCGGCGAGGTCTGCCGTATGACGCCTGGGTGCGACCATGAGGTGACCGTTGGTGTACGGGTAGCGGTTCAGCATGATCAGCGTGAGGGGGGTGCTCCTCAGCACGAGTCGATCGCGGTCATCCCCCTCCTGGCAAAAGAAGCAGCCGGCAGGTTTTTCTTTAACAAGGTATTCCAGCCTCCAGGGTGCCCAAAGCCTGTCCATGTAGTTCCTACCCCCCCTGGCGCAAAACAGCCCGCGCACTCAGCCACTGTCGAAGAGCGAATTATCATCCAAAACAGCTTCTTTTACAACAACAGGCTGCCAGTAATTTTAGAACAGCTGTTTTATTCGAAATTAAAAAACCTTGACAGCGGTATACGATGGGTTTATTTAAACCGATAGCCTCATCCCTTGAACCCGCCATTCAACGTGTTATAGTTTTGCCGGCCAGAAAACTGTCTGTTCTTTTTTAACTTTTTTTCCTTTCAACGAACCAGCCCAGAGAGACCTATCCGCTCCGCCCTGTTGCGCAGAGTGTCCGGATTAGTATAAATAAAACACAGGAGGTAACAATGACCAAGAAAATGGATGCACTAGAGTACCATTCAACAGGACGCAAAGGGAAAATCGAGGTCGTCTCCTCGAAGCCGTGTCTTACTTCCCGCGATCTTTCACTTGCCTATACACCGGGTGTCGCAGAGCCTTGCCTCGAAATAGAGAAAAATCCGGAAGACGCCTACAAATATACTGCCAAAGGTAACCTGGTCGCCGTCGTTTCCAACGGCACCGCGGTCCTTGGCCTGGGGAACATCGGCGCCATGGCAGGCAAGCCGGTCATGGAAGGGAAAGGGGTCCTCTTCAAGCGCTTCGCCGACGTCGACGTCTTCGACCTCGAGGTGAACTCGGAGAACCCGGACGACATCATCAAGGTGGTGCAGCTTTTGGAGCCGACCTTCGGCGGCATCAACTTGGAGGACATCAAGGCACCGGAGTGCTTCTACATAGAGGAATCCCTGAAGAAGACCATGAACATCCCGGTCTTCCACGATGACCAGCACGGCACGGCGATCATCTCCTCGGCCGCCCTCATCAACGCCCTGTTGCTGGTGAACAAGAAGATAGAAAGCATCAAGATGGTGGTGAACGGTGCCGGCGCCGCCGGTGTTGCCTGCGCCAACCTTGCCATTTCCCTGGGCGCCCAACAGAAGAACGTCTTCATGTGCGACACCAAGGGGGTTATCTACAAGGGACGCACCGAGGGGATGAACGTCTATAAGGAAAGGCTCGCGGTCGAGACCGACAAGCGCACCCTCGAGGAGGCGATGCAGGGAGCCGATGTTTTCATCGGTGTGTCGGCTAAAGGCGCAGTCACCCCGCAGATGGTGCGAGACATGGCAAAGGATCCGATCATCATGGCGATGGCCAACCCGGACCCCGAGATCACCCCCGAAGAGGCGCTGGCCGTGCGCAGCGACGTGATCATGGCAACCGGCCGCTCCGACTACCCGAACCAGGTGAACAACGTACTCGGCTTCCCGTTCATCTTCCGCGGCGCCCTCGACGTGCGCGCCAGCACCATTAACGAGGAGATGAAGGCGGCCGCGGTCCATGCGCTTGCCGAACTGGCCCGTGAGGACTGCCCCGACTCGGTCTGCCGCGCCTACGGCAACCAGAAGTTCTCCTTCGGCCGCAACTACATCATCCCGAAGCCGTTCGACCCGAGAGCACTTCTGAGAGTGGCCCCCGCCGTCGCCAAGGCAGCCATGGATTCCGGCGTGGCGCGCATGCCGATCGAGGACATGGACAAGTACGTCGAGTCGCTCGAGGCGCTGCAGGGCAAGGCCAAAGAGACCATGCGCTTCATCATCAACAAGGCCAAGTGCGATCCCAAGAAGGTCGTCTTCCCCGAGGGCGACAACGAGAAGATCCTGAAGGCGGCCTACACGCTGATCGAGGAGGAGATCGCCCAGCCGATCCTGATCGGCAGCCGGAAAAAGGTGCTGGACAAGATCGCAGAACTCGGTCTGGACCTGAACGTCCCCATCATCGACCCGGAAGACTCCGAGCTGACCGAGGGGTATGCACAGGAACTCTACCGCTTGCGCCAGAGGAAGGGTGTCACCCTCTCGGAGGCACGCCGCATCGTGCGCCGCAAGTCGAGGAACCACTTCGCATCGATGATGGTGCACATGGGCGACGCCGATACCTGCCTGTCGGGCATCGACTCCCACTACCCCGAAACCATCAGGCCGGCGCTCGAAGTCATCGGTAAGCAGCCGCAGCTGAGCGGCGTGCACGGCATGTACATGATGATCTTCAAGAAGGGGATCGTCTTCCTGGCCGACACCACGGTCGAGATAGAGCCGACCGCCGAAGAGCTGGCCGAGACCGCGATCCTGGCAGCCGAGAAGGTACGCCTCCTCGACATCGAGCCGCGCATCGCCATGCTCTCCTTCTCCAACTTCGGCTCGGTCACCAACCCCCTCGCCGTCAAGGTGAGGAAAGCCGTGGAAATCGTGAAGCAGAAAGCGCCGGAATTGGAGATCGACGGCGAGATGCAGGCCGATACCGCGGTGACGCCGGAACTCCTGGCCAACTACCCGTTCGCTACCCTGTCCGGCCCGGCCAACATCCTGATCTTCCCGGACCTAAACTCCGGCAATATCAGCTATAAGCTGTTGCACCGCCTGGGCGGTGCCGAGGCGATCGGCCCGATCCTCATGGGTATGAAGCGGCCGTTCCATGTGCTGCAGCGCGGCGACGACGTCTCCAACATCGTCAACATGGCAGCCCTCGCCGTGGTGGACGCCCAGAGCATGTAGCTCGTTCTGGCAGACAAACGACAGACCCAAAAGGGGACCCGCAGACAGGGTCCCCTTTTCCATTCATTGCCCATCAGATAGCCGCTACACTCCATGGGGCACTCCGGCGTCCCATCCACCTAGCGAGCCCCTACACCCACCGCCCGCTTTTAATTGCAATGAGGACCGGGAATTTGCTATATATGACTGTCGTCGAATGCATTGCAGTACTGTTGGAATTGAAGGTGGTGTTTCATGGAAGACACGTTGCAGCCGGAAACGGTTGAACCAATAAAAGTTAACAGAAACCTGATAGTGGGCATAGCCGCTTCAGTCATTCTGCACGTGGCTACCGCTCTTTTCCTGATCGGGCTGCCGTCCGGCGTCCAGACGCCCTCTCCTACCGTCACCTACGTCGATCTCAACGCGGCACAGCGCCCGGCGCCCATGACCGTCCCCCCGAAGCAGACAGCCACGCTGCAGCCCCTCCCGGAGCAGCAAAAGCCGGTGATTCCTGAGCCGCAGCCCCAGGTTCAGCCAACTCAAGCCGCCCCCTCCCAGCCCACCCCGGCTCAGGAGGTAAAGGTTGAAGAGCAGCGCTCCCGCACCATAATGGGGCTCGGACTGACCAAGGGTTATTTCAAAAGTCTGGGAGAAGGCGAGACGCTACGGGTGGGGATCAAGGAGTACTACCTCGAAATGCTGCAGGCGATCAACGAAAAGTGGTGGATCGACGACAAGATAGACAAACGCCGCCTCAGCCCCATCGTGGTAAACCTCACGATTGCGCGAAACGGCGAAATTATCAACTGCAAGATCGAGGCGGGATCGGGGGACATACGCTACGACAAGGCGGTACTGGCGGCCCTCGAGAAGGCAGGCCCGCTCCCGCCGCTTCCTGCCGAGTTCCCGGGCAACGTTTTCATGGCGCCCATCCGCCTGGTACCTCCGCTCAACCTGATGGCCTGGTAGTTCCGGGTTCAGCTCAGTACTCTTCTTCCTCCAGTTCCAGTTCGATGATGTCGAGCGATTCCTCGCCAGCCAGCTTGGAAAGTCGGTTAGCCACATCGTGGAACCCAGGATTGGACCGGTGTACTTCATGGTACAGGCCGATGGCCTGATCCAAATTCCCCTGCGTCTCGAAAAGGAACGCGAGCTCGTATTTCAGGCTCGCCCGCTCGGTATCCGAGAGCACATTAAGTGAGAGCCCGCGCTGCAGCAGGTCTTCAGCCTTCCCGGTTTCCCCCATGTCACGATAGCAGATCGTCTGCAGAATAAGGCAGTCAAGGCGCCGCCGCTCATTGCGCGCTGCGACGTTGAACTCCTTGATCGCGTCGGCAGGGCGTCCCATCTCCTTGAAAGCGATGCCTAGGTCGTAATGAGATTCCAGTTCGTCGAGGTCGGGAGCAGATTCATCGGGAGTAGCAGCTTCGGGGAAAATTTCCTGCCAACCGCGCTCAGCCTGCTCAGCCAGTTCAGCCGCTTTGGCCTCCTCTGCTAGCCGAGCCTCCTCTGCAGCCTTTGCCTCCTCAGCGGCCCTTGCTTCCTCTGCAGCCCTTGCATCCTCTGCAGCCCTTGCTTCCTCTGCAGCCCTTGCTTCCTCGGCTTCCTCGGCTTCCTCTGCAGCGTTAGCCTCCTCTGCAGCGTTAACCTCCTCTGCAGCGTTAACCTCCTCTGCAGCTCTAGCCTCCTCTGCAGCTCTAGCCTCCTCGGCAGCTCTAGCCTCCTCTGCAGCTCTAGCCTCTTCGGCAGCTCTAGCCTCTTCGGCAGCTCTAGCCTCTTCGGCAGCGTTATTCAGGTCGTCAGGGGATTCGTCATCCAAAGAGATATCGATCTCTTCCGGCCACTCCAGCTCAAGCGCGCCAGCCGGTTCCAGGTCGAGATCAAACTCACCAGGCGCGGGCAGGGAAATGTCGCCGTAATCTGGAGCTTCGACCGGCAATGGAACCGGTGCCGGGCCGCTGGTCGCTGCGGATTCCGGAGAAGGTGCCTTAAACGGCTCCACCTCCTCTTCGAAATCCAGAGAAAGCGAGAAGTCCAGGGGCAGTTCGATGTCAGAGATTGGTGGCGGTGCGGGCTCATCGAGATCGGCAGGAAGTTCAAGCTCGGCATCGTCGTGCCAGGGCAAGGGCAGCAGCGAATCAGTTTCTTCCCCCTCAGGCGAGCCACCGGAACTCTGTAGGTCAAGGTCAGCTTCGGATTGAGGCAACTCAGCGACGGGGGCTGGCATGATGCCGACTTCGGAGAGCACCTCATACGGGTTGAAGGAGTCGGTCCCGCCCATGGATTCCGGGGCAACAGCCGCTGAAGTTTCGGTACGGGTTGTTGTAGAGAACTCAGACTCGGGGAAGAGCTCGCGCATCCGGTCTGCAAGTCTCTCTGCTGCATCGTTGTCTCCACGGGCCTGCAGCAACGCAGCGCAAGCCTGGAATTCGTCTTGGGACTGTTCTATAGCGCCGGAGGCATGCAGCAGTTCTGCATATTTCAATTTGGTGGCAACTGGCACTCCATCAATACCGACCATCTCCTGCAGGACCTTGATGGCTTCCTTGACGTTGCCCTCTTTTTCAAATTGCGTGGCTACCTGTCCGTACTCTGCCAGTGCGTTCCCGGTCAGACCCTGCTTGTGGTTCAACGAGGCCAGGGTGAGCGATATGGCTGTGTCTTCCGGTACCAGACGCTGGATCTGCTTGTACACCGCGATGGCTTTCAGGTAGTAGGAGTTTTCGGCGTAGTGCTTGCCGATATCCTCGTACTGAACAATCGCCTCTTCTTTCCGATTGTCGCGCACCAGCAGTTCGGCAAGCCTCTGCCGATGCCTGATCTCTTTCGGATCGAGGACGACAACCTGCTGGTAGTCCTTGATCGCCTTATCGATCTGGCCTTTCAAGACGAAACGTTGCGCACTTTCGAGTATTTTTTCTTTTTTTGAAGCCAATCTGTCGCCTCATATCTCGTGGAAATGTGCCGAAACTAAAACTAAAGCAAAGAAGCCCTAGTGTCAAGACCGATGCTGACCCATCGCCTGCACTATCTCCTTAAGTTTATCCAACTCCCCACTCAGCAATTGGCGGTCTTTGTACAATGCCGCGCCATAAATCGTCACAAACTCCTTAACCTGTGGATCCTTTACCCGGTCGACTAGTTCAAAGAGCCCGGATTTTTCTTGTGCTACAGCGGGATAGCGCCGGGCGACCGCCCGCAGAAAGGCATTCAGCACCCGCTCCTCGCGGCTCACCCTGGGTCTTAGGAACCAGCCGATGGCCGCGGCAAATGGGAGCAGCCACAGTAGACCGGTGACAAGGCCCCTGCCCGAGACCGAGGGAATCTGAAGCTGACGCGCCTTGTTGCCGGCCTTTCTGAGCAACGCTATCTGTTTTTCCAGGTCATAGGTGAGTACCGCCTTGTTCCAGTAGAAACCGGCCGCATCGAGGTACATGCGGAGCTTCTGTCCGACGCCGTTGTCGCGGTTAAAGCCGACTGACCAGGCGGTCGGATCGACGGTGAGCCACCCTTTCCCCTCGATGTACGCCTCGACCCAGACGTGCGCCAGGTCTTCGGTCACCAGGTAGTAGCCGCCCATCTCGTTGTAGCTCCCGCCGCGGTAGCCGCCAACCAGTCGGGCCGGCACCCCCGCCAGGCGTAACAGCGTGGCACAGGACGAGGCAAAGAACTCGCAGTTGCCGCGCTTTTTGACGAAAAGGAAGGCATCGAGGGAATCGGGGCCAACCGGCAGCCCGCTTGTCGCATAGGCGATGCGCTGGGTACGGAAGAACGCCTCCAGCCGCTTAAGCTTTTCCCCGTCGGAAAGTCCCGGGCGGGCCAACGCGCCGCCTTGGGCCAGCAATCTCGGCGGAACGCGCTCCGGCAGCTTCAAGTAAAAGTTCCGGTCTACCCCGCCGGTTCGGATGACATCGGAGAGGGTGGACTGTGCCTCGTACTTGATCCTCTTGTCCAAGGGGAAGCGCGATTTGAAAACAACATCGGGTGCATCCGCGTAGCGCACCCCGGAAATCTGGCGCGGGATGTTGAGCGCCAGCAGGTACGGCGTACTGGAGGGCTCCGGATAGATCTCTTGCCGGATCAAGGTGCCGGGGGCGGTGCCGATATACCTTTCCTTCGGCTCCGGCACCCTGATCCAGGCGTTTTCCTTGAATCCATTCAGCACGATGCCACGCCAGTAGAGCCTCGTATCCGGCAGTTTCGGGCTCATGGCGCGCAGGACCACCGTTTTCGCCACGGCGACGCTGGAAGCGGCACCCGGTTGTACCTTTTCGCTGAACCCGGCGTGGGT
>Ga0208789_1001388_pt1 | contig 13812 bp, 15 predicted proteins | sample Methanotroph_Enr_FD_187368 | JGI IMG/M metagenome (GOLD analysis project Ga0208789, IMG submission 187368) | Enriched soil microbial communities from Old Woman Creek wetland in Ohio, USA - Methanotroph_Enrichment_5 (SPAdes) (version 2) | ecosystem: Environmental > Terrestrial > Soil > Wetlands...
TTTCTTCATAGCAAGTCCATAACTGATGTACTGTGACTTTTGGAATCTCGTCCTTGTTGCATGAAAGTGTCAGTATGCATACGCTCAAGATAAAGACTATGGTCAGTCCCCGTTTTAATGATGGTTTTGAATTATTTCTCATTTTGTCTTTTTGCATGTTGCATAACGTTTTGGCTGCTGCTTTTCGGTGGCGGTGTTTACCCGCTGCACTTTCCACGAGGCACTGCCGGTTATATTTTTTATTTTCTGTCCTACGAGCTACAGGCCCGCCACTGAAAGCAGAAGCCTGTTATAAGCAGGCATTCTTAATACTGTCAAATTTACCAATAATTTCATCAAGTCCCAATATTCTTGACTCCCGCGAAAGTGAATATTTGGTTTTATTAATAATTAATAATTCAAATTCATCCTCATTAACTAATCGAAGCATAATGTAATTGGGATTTGTTCTAATGAAGATATTATAATCAGTAATTGTAATTTCGTTTGTTTTATTATTTGAAAAATTTATCTCTGTCTTGTAAGTCAGTCTCTCAATTTTTGTGGTCTGTGAATTTTGAGAATTTGAAGTCCATGTTATAATACTAATGTTAGAGCAATTACGTTGATAAGTATTGAAGTTTGAATCAAAAGCAATGTCATATTTAGTAATGTCATAAATTAACCCAGTCAAACTATCGAGAGAGATATGTGTCTTGTCACTTGCATTAACGCCAATAATGTCATGGTCTGAATTGTCAAGCACTTTTATAATTTTGGTGCATGTCTCCCAAAGACCAGTCTTAATATTTGTGATTTTAACATCTGACGAATTATCTTTCTTGTCGTGTCCGAAGTTACATGAAGCGAATATTATGATAATAAAAAATATAGTTATGTCTCTTTTCATAATGCTTGCTTATAACGGTTGAGGCTTGCTATTCGGCGGGGCGAAACGAAGCCGTTTCCTGTCCTATGCACCGCCTCCTGATAAAAGAACTGCACTATCCTAAAGCCCCGCTGCCCCGCTGATAGGTTGCCTTTGTTATAAGCTGTTTTTTAATCTTGTCCTGATGGTGGTTGTTTCTGTGGAGGGGAAGGTGGTGGTGGAATAGAATCCTTGTCAGGTAGTCCTTTAATTAATGGTTCAGGAGGAGAAGTAGGCGGAATCTCACGAGGTGGAGGGGGTGTTTGTGGATTTGGCCTTTCCTCTGCTTTAATAATAAAATAATTCCTGTTTACTTCTGTCTGCAATTCTAAAATTGAAGGTCTCATAATTATGGATTTTTAGTTTGGTAATTATTATAAATATAACGGTCTGTATCTGCATCAGCTTTTTGCTTGAGTTTAATGTCAACACCTAAATATACGTCGTCTGAAGTTCGCAAAGCCTTTATTTGCTTTTCATAAATGCTAAAAAAGATTTCTGCACAAATTGCTTCATTAATCTTTTTGCTGTCTATTTCAAAAAAGAGTTTTTCATATTCAATCTCTATGCTCTCTAAAGAAGATAATTTTTCGCTTAATTCTTTTATTTTTTTGTCGTAATGTAAAAATGGTTTAATTGCGATTAGAATATTCGAGCAAGCAATAATTATAGCCCATAACCAAGGTACAACTGACCATATAAACCATGCAGATACGCTTGAAAGGGAAACAATAGCTAAAAGCGAGTTTATTATAATACTTCTTCTCTGGTACTTGTCAATTAGGTAATTGATGTAATAACATTTGAATTTTGAATTTACAAGATTGTACCAGATTTTGTTTCGTATCATCGTAGGGTTTTTAAAATGGCTTATAACGTTATGCGGATTGCCACTGGCCCGCCTATGCTATCTTGTAAAAAGTTATTTTGTATTACTTGCTTTCAAATATACGAAAATCTTTAATATTCACGCGGGCTTGTGGCAATCTGCAGTTGTAAGCTGATTAGTACGTGCTCACTGCCTTAGTAAGCATTTTAAGAATTAATAATTAAATATATACTTAATATGTTTTGTTATTAATTCTGTCAGAATTATCTCTGCTGCCTCATCGTGATTTGCCCATCTTTATAAGCCCGGATTCCGCGTTCGTCATCAATAAAATACTATCTGCCATATTTCTGGATTTTGTCTTTTTTTGTCCCTAACTTTGCCCGCAAGCTGCAGCGTCCTTCACTTCAAAACTAGTTTCGAGCTTGGCCGCTGCAGCTTGCGGGTGAACCCCTTAACGCTGTATCTTTTTTGTTTTCTCCGCGCTTTGCAGGCAAATCACTTGTACACAAGTAGTATAATCCTGAAAAATGCTTACGGTCAATCATAGCTACCTCACCTTGCCACGTACTAATTTGCTTGCAACTTACTTATGTGTGCCATCTTTTGGCATCAAGTAAACGAAGGGCTGTTGGCTTGGTGTCAAAAACTGGCATAATATATTTTTAGCCTCTGGTCAAAGAACAAATGTAGCAAAATATATAATTCTTTGTTGAATCATTCCTCGCTTTTCAGTATGATTAATAATCGGTCGTTTATTTAATTATGGCATACAGGGGGGATAGGCCTGATTTCGACCTTTTTTTTCATGTTGTATCATTTGGTGGGGGATTATATTTTGTTGTTAAAACTCCCTGAATGAGTTTTTACGTAAAAATACGCAACCCATTCATACGGTGGTGTGTGAAGCTCTCCCCGTCATTGTTTACTGGCGGGGCTGTCTCGATGAGCGGCTGGATTTTATTATTCACTATCTGTTTCTTGAAGCTTTTCTTTATGCTTCTTGACTTTCTTTATGTACTTGTTCATACTAATATTTTTCTTCTTTAAGTACTCGATAAGCTCACCTGATTCTATAACATTGAATACTTTAATTTTTGCTTCTTCAAAACTTTTATATTTAGTCTTGCTCTCAGATTCTTCTATTTTAATATAGAAAGAAGATTCAAATTCTTTAATTTCTACTGAAAACAAATTTTGTCTGATTTTTATTACGCCATCTTGTATCTTCCATCTTTTAGAATTTATAAATCTTTCTTTTCGTTCTTCATATTTTACTAAATCTGATGCGACACATGTCTCTGTCATAATATCGCAGCATACTGTCCCGACTTGTAATGTTCCCCAATTTTCATGATAAACATAAAACGCATAACGTATATCAGTGCCACAACGTTCACAATTACCAATTAAATCGCCCAAGTCTTCGTCGCCAAGATATTGCCAACCAAATTTGGGTCTTATTATTCCATGTTCTGCTGCATGACAACCCCTGCATAAAGTCATGCAATCTTTGGAAGCATAGTCCCAAGGTAACCGACCACTAATATATTTTTTATGATGGACTTGTAAAACTACTCCGTCTCCACTTGCTCCACAGATTGTACATTTATGTCCATCACTTTCAATAATACTTTGTCTAAATTCTCTCCATTGACTGTTATACGATGTCATAAAAACTTGAATTATTTTATGCTTGCTGCGTGCGCCCTGCATGAGCAACGCGCACCTGTCCCTAAGCTTTATAAAAATATCAAAAATACAAATATTTCTTATGGATGACAAAAGACGGGTGTAATTTTTCCAGGGTGTGAAAGTCCCTTATACGCAAGAGGAATCCCGCTTATTGCGGGACAGGCTGACCTGAAGTATTAGCAAGTCGCAAGGTGGCTAACCATGAGGTATAAACTAAAGGAAGCGAGACTGCAAAATCCGGTATTGATACTTCGACAAGCTCAGCATAAACGCGATATGAGGCTATTAAAAGGTGATAATCAAGCACATCTTTGTGACGCCCAAAATATATAACCATCGTTTGGTAGAAGATCCCGCAGGAATCGGGGAGGAATGAGTTCTTACTGGGGGAGATCTTGGAATTGATTCGATTTCTATGAGCCAAGAGGTCAGCAGAGGTCATAGTAGTTATAGGCGTCGAGCTGCAAAAGAGATGTGGAGGACTCACAGAAGTAGCGAAGGATAAACATTACGATGTTCCAAATTAAACAGGGATCCGCCTCAGGGCGATAGCACGGTATAGGTGGAACAGGGCAGAAGTATCAAGATAACATAGGATGATTGTGGAAGTTTCAAACCGAAGGAATGTAACGAGGGCATATCAACGAAAAATGGTGTTTCATGTAAATTTTGTATTTTTATGGAAGCATTCATCTGATTCCTAATATTCATTCAACCAAAACCCATAATAAAACATGATTGAACATCACATCTATGATGTTAACTTTATCAAGGCTGTTCAGAATTTACAGGAACAAACTAACAAACTTGGTTTAGAATGTAAACCTGATGGATTGCCACTATCAGAATATTATAAAAGGTTATGGCAGATCGCTGAAGATCACTACTCTGCTTTAGATACTACATCACGATTAAAAAAATATAGTTTTGAAACCCTGAAAAACGTCGGGGTTCTTACTGTTCAATCTGATTGCAGCAATTTCCAGATTGCGATAACCCTGGATCTCCTGACAAGACCTAAACATGAAATTTGGCGATTTCTTGATTACAATAAGCAGAATTATGTAGGTTTTGGTGAGGATGCAACGGCCTCGTTTGAGAATTTCATTGAGTTCAGGGTAGTTCGAAACATGGAGAAATGGTCCCCTTTCAACGAAATACCTAACAGCGACGAAATTATGCGCTGGGTTGTAAAAAAGAATGAAAAACCGGAGTCCAAACCGACCAGGCGTTTTACTGAAGACAAAGGCAGACCAAAAATAGAAAAGTTGATCGATATTTGGGAACCCGCAAAAAATGGGAAAAAAGAGGAATATGATAGCTTGATTTGCAAACTCAAAGAAGTTATTAGTCCAAGGACTGAATCTGCATTTGTCATGGAAGAAGACGAGAAATTACATTGGATGAAGATCCCCGCTAACGGTTGGCAACAGTATCTGGCTGGTTTAATACATATCTGCATGAAGCGTGAGTGGATAAAAAAGGAATACTCCGCGCCAACTTTAATAAAAGTGATATTAGCAACCTTCAACGTAACAATACATAAGAACCCCGTTACTAACATAGCCTGCAATCCTCCTAAGAAAAAGTACACAGATCCTTTCCTTAGTATCGTTCCCGGGAAAAGGGAGCTGTAGATTTCCCAATGTGCCCAAAGTGACTGTTTTCGTTTTCCAGTCACATTCCGCTAATTCAACCCAAAAAAAACCTATATTATTGCCACTTGAAATTAATACTTCAAGCATGACAACAAGCAACCCCTTTGTGGAAATATCCGAAAGACTTGATAGAATTGAAAAAGCAATAGCGGCTTTAAAAATTGGCTTCAACATATCAGACGATACAGCGATGGATCGGGAACAGCCCTTGACGACTGCGCAGGCTGCCGCATTGTTAAATATTGCCACGGCCACGATATATAGTTACACCTTCAGAAAATTAATACCCTTTATAAAGAAGGGGGGGAGGAATTATTTTTTTAAAAGTGACCTGATAGCCTGGCTGAAGAAGGACAGGATAAAGACTATAGCAGAAATTCAACTGGAAGCAGAAGATTTATTATGTAATAAAAGAAAAACAAGGAACTGATAATTTATCATAAATGCGGATTAAAAACATCATCAAATGAAAACTTTACAAGGAGATCAAATACCCTTTACAGCAGTTGGTTTGATTCAAACCGCGGGCCGTAAGTGCGAATATTGTGACGCGGAAATACCCACATGGCGCAACCGTAAAGCACAATACTGTAGCGATAGCTGTAAGGAGATGGCTTTTCGGCGGAGAAAGAAAGACCCCGTAGCAAAAGACATATTCGTAGAAACCATCGCCCCGCAACTCGGTGCAGCGGAAATTATCCCAATACCGGCTCCCGATTCACCCCCACAGACAATAGCGGAACCTCTGACTTTAGCAGACGACCAACCACCATTGATATTGCCCAAGCCATCAACCTGCGTACAAAGCAAGCCCGACCATTGGAAAATGGCCACGAGCAATGAAAGGCAAATAGTGCGCAACATGTGCAGGATGACGGCAGAAATAGAACAATGTATTGACCGGTATCTGAAAAGTCACAAATCGGCCATTCCTGTTAATGAAATCCATGCTTTATTACCTGCAAGCATGGCATTAAATAAACTGGAGAAGATAGAACTCGCCGATTACTCCCTCAGGTTAAGTTTGGATCGTGCAACGTACTTATTATGTAAAACTAAATAAAAAATTATGGAACTCAGCTTGATTACTTATTCGAAGTTAAATCGCGTTACTTATCAGCGCAATGTAGCTATTGCATTGCTGTTAATTATATCTACCGCGAGCATTGCATATGGTGTTTATCAGTATAATAGGGAGCAAAAGCGTTTGTAGGCCTATATCAGCTATCCGGAACCTTAGTTAAATGCTTGAATGTAGGATGCTGCCATCTTCAAAAAAGGAGGTTTCGTCCTGGGTGTTGCAGCAGTTCGTCATTTAAATGTACAACTGCATCAAAGTTTCGTTTAATAACAGTATGCTGCTCATAATAGTTCATCCAGATTGCTGTTATCGGGCTTACTCTTTTAGTATTTTTGATGTTAGTCTAGTGCTTTCGGTTTCGGTGTTAGTCGAACTAGCCCATAATGGACGTGCCGAGTTATATAACCGGCCACGACCGATCAGGTTAAATTGCCAATATTGGTTTTATCAAGTTGTTGTTGACGTTATTTCTTTTAGTGTTGACAGCAAGCCCTTGACCGGGCAGATTTTCTGGGACCGGGTGTTGCCTCCAATAACTTATGACCGGTTACTATTCATTCATGAACCGGTCAAGTATTATTCCATGTTAAATTTCGAAAAGGTGCATAAAAGATATCGCACAATGTAATCACTTTCCTCTGATAAGGGCAAATAGCCGAATATAGGGATGTAATCCTGCAATCGGTCTCTGAAGAACTGTTCGTACGGTTCAAGTTTTTTAGCGCGATATTTAAGTACATCCAAATATGCGCTATAATCCTGTTAGCTCATCGCCAGTGGTTTTTTTGCTGTTCCGACATCCTTGCCTGCCATTGAGGTAATCTGCGAGGTTTTTAGCCCTAAAAAATCCTTCTTGTGTATGTTGTAATACATAAACCATTTGTTTTGGCAATACCTGTCCATTTGAGCCCTTACTTTAGTTTAAAAAATTAAAAGTCGGGATAAATCAATTGCCGCCGCTAGTGTTGGGCAACTTGTGTAGAATATCCATTATGTGCATTTAAAATGTTTAAACAAAAATTATTGACGATTATTGACGATTGTTGACGATTTGTTGACGATCTTTTACACAAAACCGTCAATAATCGTCAACATCTTTACGATCTGTCGGCATTCAATTTATTCTAACGGTGTTCTTTCAGAAGGTGAAATCATAAGCAGGAGGTCAAGTTGTTGATGTTTTTCCCTTTAGTATTGACAGCAAGCCCTTGACCGGGAATATTTTCCGTGACCGGGTGTTGCTTTCAATACCTTATGACCGGTTACTATTCATTCATGAACCGGTCAAGTATTACTCCTTGTGAAATTTCGAAAAGGTGCATAATGGGAATCGCACTATGTCATCCACTACCGCTTAAAGGGGTAAATAACCGAATATTGGTTATGCCCAAGAGTTGTGGTGAATAATAAAGAGTGACGTGGGAAGTGAGCCACTTGTGCAGCATCTCAATAAGTTTCATTTAAAATATTTTAAACAAAGCATTTAAAAGGAATAATTGACGATTGTTGACGATTTGTTGACGATCTTTCACATAAAACCATCAATAATCGTCAACCCGGTTACGATTTGTCGGTATACAATTTTTTCTAACAGTGTTCTTTCAGAAGGTGAAATCATAAGTAGGTTTTCAAGCCCAGTGTTGTATCAGATTTCCGTGTGTCAAAACGGCAATTTTGCTTATGACTTCCTTCAGATTTCACCTTACGCTGAACAACCTTGTCATTCACTAACACTTCCCTTCAACTAGGCGTGTACAGGGACTTTCACCCTGTCAGTCAAAGAATTATGTCCGATAAACATAAATAGAGGCTGCCCTTTTTCAGGCAACCTCTATCTGATTCGAATCAATCAACAACTATCTTTTTACAATTTTGTGTTTCCCCGGAACGCACCTGCACGAAATAGACCCCCTTATTTAGATTGCTTACTGCAATTGGTACAATAGATTTATTCTGTGATTTCTGTTTAAGCACCAAGCGACCCATGTAATCATATATTGCTATTTCGGCATCTTCAATCACCATCCCCCCGAAATCTACATAAAGAATGTCATTAACAGGATTCGGATAAATTAATATATCCTGTTTCTGAATTTCAGGTGCATTCAGCAACATGCTTTTACTACTCAAAGTATCAATAGAATCAGGCGGACAAATTGTATCCCACGATGGGGTGATGTCATATTTTGTAATAGTAGAATCATAAACCGTGACATTGAACAAGCTGTCGTAAAGTATATATCGGTTTACAGTGAGTGTGGAATCAAGAAAAGTAGTATCCAGTTCACATCCAGTGTGACCATTCTGATCCGCTCTTAAGAGAAACAAATCCCAAACATTAGATGCATTCTTTTGTCCACTGACCATTGCATATCCTTTATTGCCAAGTTCAAGCAACGCAGTACCCACATCCCTGAATGATAAAGACCCCTCGGTTTTTGAAGATCCAGTATAATAATGCACAGAATTGTTATTACCACTGGTATCTGTGGTCATTAAAAACATGTCGTCACTTCCAAAGCTTTTTGTCACACCGTAAACCGCATATCCTGTGCTTGTTTTTTTGGTTTGTATTCCATTATCGTTTGTGGCTGACCGGTAATAGATTTTCGACCAGCTAACCGTTCCATTACCTCTTAATTTAAGTAACCACACTTTGTATAAAGATGATGAGTTCGAATAGCCGGAAATCATATAGCCGGAATTCTGTCCTTTGGAAATGTTTATTCCCGTAATATTTTTTCCTGCAACCGAATAGCGGTAGCTCCAGCTAACATTTCCGTTTGCCGGATTTATTTTTATGCATAATGCATTATTTGTAGTAGTGGAGTTTGCGGTTCCAGTAACATATAAATAGTTATCGTATCCGACGATAATAGAAGTAAAGTTCAGGTAATAAGAATTATTGTAATTCTTATATCGCTTTCCCCAAACCAAAGCTCCGTTGCTTTTATTAAAACAGCAAATGAAACCATTGGTATTTGTGGAAGTCGAGGATACAGTATAGCAACCAGCAATATAATAATAATTATTGTCTTCGCATGAAGAATAAGCTAAGTCTGTATAGGAGCCGCCCCAATAGTTGAACCACTGAACCGTCCCGGAAGAATTTAGTTTCATGGCAAATGCATCGTAGTGTACGCCTGTGCTATAGCTATTTGTGGTTCCTGAAACCAAATATCCGCCGTCCAGAGTCTTCATTACATGTCTGCCAATATCATGTCGGTTGGATGGCCCGGAATAATGTTTAACCCAAACATATCCGGGCGTATCCTTCCACTTCACTAATACAATATCCTTTGATATTGACCGATTGTATACCTCCCTGTAACCTGTTGCAATGTAGCGGCAATTACCGGAGTCAATATCCTGCGAATACAGGTAATCATTATCCGCAATCAGCAGGGTTTCTTCAAATTTTAGCTGCCCTACACAAAAAATCGGCAAGATTATAAGGCTTGCCACAACGAACATTAGTTTTCTCATTTGTTAAAATTTTAGTTTGACATTATACTATTTCCCACCCTCAACTATTTGAGATGGGATTTCGCGCAAATGATTTGGGGAATATTGAACGCCACCCGCTCACTCAATCATTAATCATATAAACACTCTTTCAATTAGATTAGTTCAGAATTAATGCATTGATGCATGACAAAGGATCTCATAAGGGTATAAATCTACGGAATTGTGGTTTGGTTACCGTAGAGACAAAGTAAAGAAAAGAATTCGTGCGCCAGCTTGCATAAGCCACGTCATATCTTGTTTATTAACCGCTAATTCTCTGCAAAACCTTCTTCCGGGGCATAATAATCAATTATAAGATACAAAAAAGTTATTATTTGCAATTGGTTTGCCATTGTCCAGTGAAACGGTCAGAGAAAGGAGCAAACCACTATTCACTGATTGAAATGCATGCACTAAAAAAACATCATATGGTGCATTTTCATAACCTGCAATTCTTATCCTTTGAGAGCTTAAAAATTTGATAATGCTAAAATAAATTTTACGATCCTCAGATTGTAATTGAAAAAAACTTTTACAAATTATTCATCCTTATTATACCCTAGCATTCTAATTATTAATTGTTTCTAAAAAGCTAATCAATATTTATTATTATCAAATTATAGAAATAAGGAAACATCGTTTATGAGCAAATTTACAGTAGAACCATCAATTATAAGACACCAATAAACAAAAAGTTCAACGTCTGTACTATCAAGTTTTGTTAATTTTTGTGTTTGGCAGCCTAGCAACACAAGATTTCTTAAAACATCCTCATCAGAAAATAGGTAGTCTATTGGTAAGCCTACGGCAAAGTACATCTTTTATCTAAAACAGCAAGGGTTTAATTTTGCACCGGCAGAAGTTCGTGCAGTAGATTCGCTGGACAGTCAGGTAGGAGGGTGAGGATTTCTTTGAGCCATGCTTTGGGTTCGACATTATTGATTTTGCATGTGGCCAGCAGGGAATAAATCATAGCAGCGTTTTGTGCGGCATCGTGAGAGCCGGCAAAGAGATAATTCTTACGACCCAATGCCACGGGGCGAATAGAGTTCTCTATTAGGTTATTGTCGATCTGGAAGCGTCCGTCATCAATTTAGGGGATCAGCCGAGGCCAAAGGTGATGGGTATAGGCGATCGCACCGCCAAGTGCGCTCTTGGGCAGAACAGTCTACAGGTGTTCATCCAGCCATGCCTTCATTTTTTCAAGCACAGGCTTGGCTTTATCCTGCCGTAGTTCCTTGAGCGCATCGGATGAAAGGGATGCTTCTCTTGCTTCGCGTTCGATATCATAAAGCTCGCCGAACATTGCCATCATTTCTGGGGCCAGGAGCGGATCGCTATTCAGTGCGTGCTCGAACTTGCGCCGCGCATGTGTCATGCAGGCCAACTGTATTATGTTCGCTTGTTTTTTAAGACCATCGTACACTTGATAGCCATCGGTTTGAAGATATCCACTAAAGTTTTGCAGTAATTCATCCGAGCCTTCTCTTCCCCGGCTTTTTTGATAATCGAACAAAACCAATTTTCTTAACGGATCATAATAAACCCAGTGATATCCTTTGTGCGTTGATCCCGGTTTATCATGAGACAGCACAGGAATGGGCGTTTTATCAGCCTGTAAATAATCGCAGGAAAATATTTTGTTCTTTAATGCTTCGTAGAGCGGTTCGATGAGCGCGCAGGTTCCTTTAAACCATCCGCCCAGCGTGGATTCTGCGATCAATAAATTCTGACGTTTGAGGATCTGCGCCTGACGATATAGTGGCAAATGATCCACATACTTGCTAATAATAATGTGTGCCAACATGCTTGCACCGGCATTCCCTTTTGCTATTGGAAGGCTTGGTTATTCTGCAACCACAATGCGCGTTTCTTCATCATTCTGTTCAATAATATACTTGGGGCGGACGATCTGGCGAACAAAAATATTTGCTTCTTCGTATTCCAGATTCTCTGTGATTAGTTCGCCGATTTTCTTTGCATTAGCAGGTAAGTTTTCCGGCTCAATGACTTCAGTCCTACGGGGCAGATGGGCCGGGATTTCCAGACGCAGAGGTTGCTTTTTTGTTTCGGGCTTTTTGCGCTTAACCGTTTCATATTCCGCAGGCTTTTCGATCTTCTGTTCTTTAGTAAGTTCAAATAAGGTAGGCTGATTGGGATCCTGTGGAATGGAGCGTTCGCTCTTTACTCCAAAAATCCTTCGCTTGAGATCCTCAAGCTTATATTTTAGCCAGGCGTTTTCGGATTCCAGATGCTCTTTTTGTGATTTGAGCTGCTCAAACTCCTGTTTTGAAATCGTGATTATTTCTTCGCTTGACATGAAACAAAGATACTAATAAAGTCCTTATCAGACAAGCATTTCAGCGTTATTTATTAACATTTTTTTGTTCAAAAACCGCTTTCTTTTTATCGTGTTTTTAATAGAGATTCCGGTGATGATCATAGCCAATTCTCCATAGTCAATTTGACGGACGAACTCCCGATTTTTGATGCCGGTAATTCAAAAGTTCCCCGCTCAAGTCGTTTATAAAACATCACGAAGCCGCCGGGCTCCCAACGCAAAAGTTTTATACGGTTGCGCGGCTTGTTCACGAATATAAAAACATCACCGCTCATTGGACTTTGTCCCAATCGCCCGCTGATCAGTCCGCACAGTCCGTCAAAACTTTTGCGCATATCCGTTGCCTCCCGGTAAACATAATACCGGGCGTTGCCTAAGGAAAACATCGCGCTTAATAATTGATCAGTGATTTGATAGCGGATGCTGGCGTTTGCGAGGGAAGCATCAACTCAACACCATTTGGATAACGGATGCTGATCCCACACGAAGCTGAAAATCCGCTCAACTGAATAAATGCGGGATCTTCGCTTGATGCTTGTCGCAATTTCGTAATCCGATATCGCAGTGTCACAAGCTTAATATTATTGGCCAGTGCAAAGTCAACCTGGCTCAAACCGCTCTCCTGCCAGCTTCTGGCAACATCGAGTTTCATTACACTCTTTTCCTTACGTGTCATAATTATTTTGAGCAAAATTCTTTACATTTGCTCAAGTGGGCAAGATGCAGTTTACCGGAGGCTTACGAACTTCCGAGGTTTTTTCATTATGATACTGTTGTCTTTTCAAAAGCAACACCAGTGAGCTTTTCTTTTTGTATTGCTTTTTTAAGTATTTCACTAACATAAAGTTCTGATGTGATTTTCCATAAATTATGGGTAGCTGGCTGGTGAAAGAGATTGTAAGAATTCACCTTTACTAATGAAAAATGGGGTTTTATTATACGACCTGTTCCTTTAACATACATGGTTTTTTGCGTATCAAGAACATCCAACATCTTTTCAAAACGTGGGATATAATAAATTCGCTGCTCGTTATTTCCATTAATTTTTGCTGTAATCCAATTAATTCCTTCCTTGCCAGTTAAATTTTTTATAATGGTTGTTTTCAATTTTTCAGAAAACATTGGCCATGCCAAGCTGTTCGGCTGATAGTCTAACCATATTTCTTTTAAACTGGATAAATCATTGCTTTTTCTAAGTCCTTCTTTACCAACAGACAGTTTAACTAATTCAAGTTCAAAGGATAATTCATTAGCATTATCAAACTCAGAAACTAACTCATGTGCAAGTTTTGTTCCTTCAGGAGCATATGCACTTGCCAACTCTGGTGCGTCTTTTGCACTAAAAAGAAAATAATTACTCATAATGTTACCAACCTGCCTTTCTAAGTAATAATGGATTATCTAATACTGGTTGTATTACGTTGTTATTGAAAAGTTTCAAAAAGGTTGCTTGATTACCACCAGCACTTGCAGCTGCATCTTGCATACCCTTTAGGACAAAATTATGGTAGGCATTGGGATGTCTTCCTAAATGGGGCATAGCAGCCTTATTCCAGGCTCCGGTAAGGTCAAGTCCAAATTGTTTAGCAATCCCTTCCATTTGAGGTGTAAAGATTTTACTTTTATTTGAAGCAAAGTGATGTATCTGTATAGGAAGGTTCGTACTCGTCTTAGGGGCAGAAGTTGTAAGCGATAAGCTAGGTTTCAATGAAGGGGGAGGCGCTCCAAAGGATTTGGATAGCATTGGCAATGCACACATTGCTACGCCTGCAACCACATCTTCGGCGGTAGTAT
>Ga0208789_1001392_pt1 | contig 13783 bp, 13 predicted proteins | sample Methanotroph_Enr_FD_187368 | JGI IMG/M metagenome (GOLD analysis project Ga0208789, IMG submission 187368) | Enriched soil microbial communities from Old Woman Creek wetland in Ohio, USA - Methanotroph_Enrichment_5 (SPAdes) (version 2) | ecosystem: Environmental > Terrestrial > Soil > Wetlands...
CGCGGACACGGTTTGCGTATTCTGCTTGACACAGTTTGCAAGCTGGAAACGCTTTCTCGGACAAGTTTTTAAAACTTCGTTGATTCGTCAGCGGAGAATCTGGTGGAGAGAATTTCGCAATTTGACTCGGAATTTATTGGGAAACAGCGTAAATTAGTGATTTACAAAAAGAAAAAATATACATATGTTTCAAGTGACCGAAAACCGAACCGCTAACATCAGCTACCCGTCAAGTGCGGCATCGTTGGTTTTCGGTGTGTATCTTTCCGCTCAGGCTGCTTTTCGGCTTGACAGGAAATCGCCCGCAGTCCGCCCCTGCGTGTAGCTTCCTACGTTACCAGCAAATTTAAATGACACTACATATGGTTCCAATTTTTGAACAAGGACAAGGACAAGGCATCGGATATTCGTTTAACAGTTTTCTAAGACGCTTCATAGATATATGTGAAGAGCATTTAGAAACTGGACGAGCAAAAGCGTTTGCATTCCTACTTTATGACTTTCAAAACCAACACATAAAGGACATTTTAAAAAATAAAGGTGGTTTTGCGCAATTGGACAGGCTATCTGGTAATAACCTTTCATTATTTTATTTAGATTCTGACAATAGACGACTTGTTAAAGCATTTAATGAAATATTTTTAGGCGCTTTCGAAATCAAAAATGGATACCAACTTCCGTTTGTTTTATTTTTCACGGTGGCAGACAGAGAAGTAACAAATATTGAGATTGTAGAATTAGAACAAACAGATTTAATGTTCTCATTTAAGGAACTATACGACATTACAAACAACTATATTGCAAAGGTTAAAGACCGCAGCATTGAAAAAATAAGGCCAAAAGCGAATAAGATTACAGAGTATTTGCAAACAGTTAAAAAGATAGCTGTTGACAAATTAATTAAATGGATTATGGACAAAGGTGCAGAGAAAGCTAGTGAATATATCTAATCTATTTCATTATCAAGTTTATGACACAAAACAAAGTTGAAATCGGCAAGAATTTCACAGAGGATAACTTACTTATAATCTTTGAAAATTTAAGCAAATTGGAAACTGCATTCCTTAGCGAAGCTAAATTGTTTTTCCAAATAGGTGGTGAAAATGGACATATTCATACAATGGACTTATTTACTTCTGCAATTATCAATCGTTCCATTTCATTGATGAGAGGATTTGTAACATTGGCTAAAGAAAATAATTACATTTCGTCTGTACCACTTATTAGAATCCAACTTGACAATTGTCTTAGGTTTTTTGCAGCAACATTAGTGACCGACTATAATGACTTTTTTATAGAGTATCTAAAAGGGACACATATCAGAAATTTAAAAGACGCTTCTGGTGCAAAAATGACAGATACGCATTTGGTAACAAAACTTGACAAAGTATTTCCTGGAATCCATAACCTTTACATAAATTCATCAGGACACATTCATTTTAGCAATGAACATTCTTTTCTTCAAACAACATTAGATGCTGACAAAGAAAGGACAATTGGGACACGAATAGGATATTATGACTTTTTCCCAATAGACAAAAAAGTTGATTTCGCCTTCAATATGTTTAAAGCAAGTGAAATACTATTGGATTTGACACGAAGTTGGACGGTTCAAAAGATTAAAGTGGAACAAACAATGATAAAATGAAATCTGCTGGTAACTTCAGCTACCCGTCAAGTGCGGCAGCAGTGGTTTTCAGTGGGCATCTTTCCGCTCGGGCCGTTGTTCGGCTTGACAGGAAATCGCCCGCAATCCGCCCCTGCGTGTAGCTTCCTACGTTGTGCGTAATATTAATAGACATCATATGAGCATTCAGGATACATACATACAGTACGGAGTTCCAAATAATTGGGCAGAGATTTACGATAACATGAAATTGTCAGCCACGACTTTTAAAAATACTCCTTCAAAAGCTCTTATTGAAAAATATGGGATTCAGATTGAGCAAGTTGAATTTGTTAAAAGATGTTTGACAAGAGAGCCTATCGATGAAAATATTGTACTTCAATTATTAGAAAGAAATCGATTTGTTTGCTGCTTGTGTAAAGGACATAAAAGTGATTCATATATAATTCATCATATTGAACCGTATGCCGATACTCAAGATAATTCGTATTCTAATTTGGCTGTTCTTTGCCCAAATGACCATGATTTGGCTCATCGAGAAGGACAAAGTTTAACAAATAGAATAACAAAAGATCAGATTAAGAAAATGAAACGAAAATGGGAAGAAGAAGTTGAGGTTTTAAATGTCAGATTAGCTTCTCAAAGTGGCGAAATTAACGAAGTTGATTTCATAAACGTAGCCCGTGTACTTGAATTGTATCGCGATGTTTTTAAATCCGCACCTGTAACAAAATATCTAGATGGATTAAAATCAAAAAATTTGCTTAATCTAGACGGAAGTATAAATTTCAATTTTTTTCAATTATTACAGAAAAACACAGCGACTCCTTTTATTTCCTTTGGCCCTAATGGTTCTTGGGAGTTGAGTCTTCATTTTGAAGAAGTATTTCAGCAAATTATAGAGAAAGTTGAGTTTTTTGATCTTGATACGTTTTTAAATAAAAAATCACTTCAGACAGAAGATTTAATTGGAAAATTTTGCTTCTATGTTGGTGGTTTATATGGCAATAGTCCCCAAAGACCAATTACCGAGGATTCAGAATGTACTCATTTATACTTTCATAGAAAAAATTTCTTTGTTGAGTGGGTCGTTGATCCAAGATATATGAAATCTAGTTCTTCAATTGATCGTCTTTCAAACAGGACAGAATATCTGATTTATGGTAGAATTAGAAGTATCGGGACAAAAGAATGGAACGGGAAAGAATATATTTATTTCAATATTCGTCCCTATCTATTCGGTCTTCCAACAAAAACAAAATCTAGGAGACCTGCAATTCATTATTTGGAGAAATATAGCGATTATGATTATGATGAAAGTGAATGAAATACTACGCACAACATCAGCTACCCGTCAAGCGCGGCAGCAGTGGTTTTCGGTGTGCATCTTTCCGCTCAGGCTGTTTTACGGCTTGACAGGAAATCGCCCGCAATCCGCCCCTGCGTGTAGCTTCCTACGTTAGCGGTCATGCTATTGGGCATCGCAACTTGAAACTTAACTTTGACAATGAAACGATTTTAAACTAAAAATAAAAAACCATGGACTTCAAAGACCTAATCAAACAAATCGGTGACAGAGTTTTAAAACTTAAGGATCAAATTCACACAGAGGAAGCAACAAAGAACGCTTTCATTATGCCATTTTTACAAGCATTGGGTTATGATGTTTTTAATCCACTCGAAGTTGTACCGGAATTTATATCTGACATTGGCCTTAAAAAAGGAGAAAAAATTGATTATGCAATTTTCAAAGATGGTGCTCCAACGATCCTAATTGAGTGCAAACACTGGGCACAAAATTTAAGCATTCACGATGGACAGCTTTTGCGTTACTTTCATGTTTCTAAAGCAAAATTTGGATTATTAACGAACGGAATTACTTACCGTTTTTATTCCGACTTGGTCGATGCAAACAAAATGGATGAAAAACCATTTTTGGAGTTTAATATTTCAGAGATTAAAGACAACCAAATTGAAGAGCTAAAAAAGTTTCACAAAACTATATTTGACGCTGAAAGCATTGTAAACACTGCGAGTGAGTTAAAATTTATAAATGAGTTAAAACAGCTCTTTCAGCAAGAGATAAATAATCCTTCACCAGAATTTGTAAAATATTTTGCACGTCAAGTTTACCCAAGTATTGTAACAGCCAAAGTTTTAGAGCAATTCACAATTTTGACTAAAAGATCAGTTCAGCAACACATCAGCGACTTAATCACCGAACGACTGAAGACCGCATTGACAAAGGAAGACGAAGCGACTAAAGAGCAAGAAGCAATTCAAGCAGAACAGACAAAAGTTGAAGAGAGCAAAGTTGTTACTACCGTAGACGAGTTAGAAGGTTTTATGATTGTAAAAACAATTTTGCGCCAAAAGATAAGCGTATCGCGGATTTCTCACAGAGACGCACAATCATATTTTGCAATCTTACTGGACGACAACAACCGCAAGACAATTTGTCGACTTTATCTAAATGGCAGCAAGAAATATTTGGCAATTCTCGACGACCAGAAAAAGGAAATTAAAAAGGAAATATCGACATTGGACGATATTTTCAACCATTCGGAAACACTATTGAAAATTGCTGAGAGCTACGATAAATTAAAGGAAAAAGCCTGACGGAAAACCAAGCACGAACCGCTAACATCAGCTACCCGTCAAGTGCGGCAGCAGTGGTTTTCGGTGGGTATCTTTCCGCCCAAGCAGCTTTTCGGCTTGACAGGAAATCGCCCGCAATCCGCCCCTGCGTGTAGCTTCCTACGTTGTGCGTCATTATAAAAAACAGACAGTGAACAAGATACTGGACATAGAAATTGATATTCCAACGAATGAAATAGATTTCTTTCTTGAAAATGTAGAGACCGAATTTCTCAAGAAAGGTGAGTATTTTCAGCGTGCAGATAAAACGTGTAGTAAAATCGGTATAGTTAAATTGGGATTACTAAAATCATATGTCATTAGCGACAGTGGAAATGAAAAAATAATTGAATTCTACTCTGAAAATTCATTTATTTCTGCTTTTACAAGTTTTATTACACAAGAACCAACTGATTGGAATATCCAGGCTATTGAAAATTCAGAAGTTCTAATAGTATCAAAAGAATTTCTCAATTTTTTGTATAATAGAAATATGGTTTGGACAATATTTGGATTGAAAATATTTGAGACCCAAACGCTAAAAAAATGCAGTCGAGAAAAATCATTACTCATAAATAATGCATCTGAACGGTATAAAATTTTCAGAAAACAATATGAAACCATTGAGAACAGATTATCATTAAATCAAATTGCCTTGTATTTGGGGATACAACCAGAATCACTTAGCAGAATAAGAAAAGACTTCTTTCTTAACATACATCAAGGAATCTGAATAATTAAACCATGAACTTTGCATAAATTAAAATTTAAAATCATGGAAAAAACAATTTTGGTTATTACTGGTTCAGAGAGTTTGTCAAATGTTGAAAGTAGTCAGCTAAAAGTCTTGATTAATTTTTATAAAGCATTTAATCAATGTGATATGAACTTAATGCAAAAAGTTTGGCTTAACAGTAAAGAAGCATCAATGAATAATCCAGTTGGTGGAATAATGAGAGATTGGGATGAAATTAAAAGCGTTTATGAAAAAATATTCAATGGGAATGCTAAAGTTTATGTTGAATTTTACGATTTTACCCTTCACTCAACTGAAAATATGTTCTTTGCAACAGGCAGGGAAAGAGGGTATTTTGAAAACGCGAACACAAAAATTGAATTGGCTATCAGAACTTCAAGAATTTTTATAAAGAAAGATGATGAATGGAGGCAAATTCAACACCATGGTTCAATTGAGAATCCAGATTTATTAGAAAAATACCAGAAAACGATATTGAATAAATAACGAACGCACAACATCAGCTACCCGTCAAGTTCGGCAGCAGGGGTTTTCGGCGTGCATCTTTCCGCCCAAGCTGCTTTTCGGCTTGACTGGAAATCGCCCGCAGTCCGCCCCTGCGTGTAGCTTCCTACGTTATGGCCAAGTGTAAAGGCGACCTACACAGCAGACAATTTTGCTACATAAAGACAGAAAAAGAAAAACGATATAATGAACAGCCGACGCACAAAACAGCACATTTGCAAACCGCACAAACCGACGCACGACCAAAGTTTGCAAAAGAGCTGTTTTCTTGCCGACACACCACCGGAAATTGATAGATTTGTGATTTTAAATAAAGAGTTATAAAAGAATGAGTTTAATAGATACAGGCATTGAGAAAGGACTAATAAGGTTTGACGAAGACAAGAACTTCATCACCTATATTCAACAAAACAAAAAACGCAGTTACAACAATCCCGAAGAGAAAGTTCAGGCAGAAACCTTTTTGACACTTGTTTTGAATTACGGCTATCCTGTAAACAGAATACAACAATTTGTTTCAGTTCAAATGGGTTCTGAAACCAAAGAAGCTGATATCATTGTCTATTCAGACGATAAATGTGAACAAACTTACATTTTAGTCGAGTGCAAAAAAGAAGAAATCACAGACCAGCAATTCAAAATTGCGGTTGACCAAGCATACAGCTATTGCGTTGCAGAGGGAGGCAAATACGTTTGGACAACTTCAAAAATAATCAATGAGTACTACGAAGTTCCAAAGGAGAAACCGAGAAGCAGAATTGCTATTCCCGATATTCCGCAATATGGTGTAAACAAGTTAGCACCATACAAATATGTGAAAGGTGGTTTTTTGCAATCAGAAGGAGAAACAAAAACCAATGTAGCTTTAGAGCCTGACCCAAATGTAAAACAAAAGTTTTTTGATCTTGAAATAGTAAGTGAAAACGAATTAACCAAAATTTTTATTCAAGCTCATCAAGCTCTTTGGGGTGGCGGACAGCGTAATCCAAGCGTAGCATTTGACGAATTAGATAAACTGATTTTTTGTAAAATTTGGGATGAGAAACGCCCAAGAAAAATTGGAGAGCCTTACGACTTCCAATTATTCCGTGATGAGACACCAGAAGATTTATTAGAACGCATCAAAGGACTTTATGAACAAGGCAGGAAAAGAGACCCCGAAGTTTTTAAGGATGATATTACATTAACAGCAACCGAAACGCTGACAATTGTAAAATACTTTCAACGTATAAACCTTAATAAAACCGACCTTGACAGCAAAGGCAAAGCCTTTGAAACTTTTATGGGCAGTTTCTTTCGTGGCGACTTCGGACAGTATTTCACGCCAAGACCAATAGTAAAATTTATTGTTGACTGTTTGCCAATTGACAACCACAGCCGAGTATTAGATACAAGTTGTGGTAGCGGTGGTTTCCTTTTGCATGCCTTAGACAAAGTGAGAGAACAAGCCAACGACTTTTACGATAAAGTAAAAGAAGAAAAAGACCATTTTCGTCATTGGCACGACTTTGCCGAAAAGAATTTATTTGGCATTGAGATTAACGACCAAATTGCACGAACCGCCAAAATGAATATGATTATTCACGATGACGGACACACCAATGTAATTGCATCGGACGGACTTTTGAGCGATACCGATATGCAAGCTAAATCAAAGAACAAAGAATTTGTTTATGGCACTTTCGATTTTATCATTACCAATCCACCTTTTGGAAGCAGCATTAAGCAAACTGAAAAGGCTTATATGCACCAATACAATTTAGCAGTAAAAGAAGTGGACTGGCTAAATACAACCGCAAGCGGCAAAGCCGCTATGCGTGACAGCCAATCCACCGAAGTTTTGTTTTTGGAGCAGTGCCACAAGTTTTTGACCGAACACGGATATTTGGCAGTTGTAATTCCTGACGGAATTTTAACCAACAGCAGTTTGCAATATGTTAGAGATAACATTGAAGAAATGTATCGGATTGTTGCAGTTGTTTCAATGCCTCAAACTGCTTTTAGTGCTACTGGTGCAGGTGTCAAAAGTTCGGTTCTGTTTGTTCGTAAACATAAAGAGAAACAAACCGAAAAAATCAGCAATCAGAAAGAGAAGCTAAAAGAGACAGTAAAGACAGAAACAAAATATATTGCCACCATTGATAAATGGGAAAAAGAAAAAGCGGCTGCAATCAAAACTATAGAAGAAGAAGCCAAAAGGAAAAATCCAAAGGCAAATAAGAAGGAAATTACAGAATTGATACAAGCCGATAAATCGGCTATTCAATCTGCATTTACTGACAAAGTGAATTTGTTTAAAGAAGAATTGACCGAAAAATATTTTTTAGCCAAACAAACCGCTTTAGACGACTACCCAATATTTATGGCAATAGCCGAAGACATTGGCTATGATGCCACAGGGCGGAACACCAACAACAACGAATTGACTGAAATAGGAAAAGAACTTGCCAAATTTATTGCTCACATTAATAAGACCGAGAAGTAATGAGCAATTATACTATTTCAAAATCACTCAATCCAGAACGGGTTTTCATTTTGCAAAAAAGCGAATTGGAAAAACGCCTTGACCCTTTCTTTTATGTCCCCGAATTATTAGAACTTGAAAGGAAAGTATTAGCCAAGAAGCCAAAGAAATTAAGGGATTACGTTGTAAGTGTTTCAAGTGGAGCAACACCAAAGACAACAGAAAGCGAATTGTATTATGCAGAAAAAGAAAACGGTATCCCGTTTTTAAGAGTTCAAAACCTTTCTCCAACAGGTATTTTAGAATTTGACGACTGCAAATATATCAACCACGAAACGCATAATGGAATGTTGAAACGTAGTCAAGTTTCAGCAGGTGATTTATTGGTGAAAATTACAGGCGTTGGACGAATGGCAGTTGCTTCAGTTGCACCCGATGGATTTATCGGGAATATCAATCAACATGTTTGTGTAATAAAAACAGGAAGCAAAGAAATTAGTGAAACGCTTGCAGCGTTTCTGAATTCTGACATTGGCGAAAAATTAGCAAGTAGAAGAAGTGCTGGCGGAACAAGACCAGCATTGGATTATCCTGCATTGCTTTCCATTCCTATTATTGAAGACAAACGCACTTTACAAATCACCAATAAAGTAATTGAACAGAAACAAAAGAACGAAGCAGAAGCAAAAAAACTTCTTTCAAGCATTAATGATTATTTGCTGAAAGAGTTAGGAATTAAATTACCTGAACCACCTGAAAATACTTTGAAAAATAGAATGTTTACAACAAACATTAATGCTGTTACAGGTAGCAGGTTAGACCCATTCTTTCATCAAAAACGGTTTGATGCTTTAAAAAATCCTGTTTCTAAATATCCAACAAAACGGATTAAGGCAATAAACGAAGAAATCAAAACAGGTTTACCAGTTCGCAAAGATTATAGAATTGAAGATGGTGCTTATCCTTATTATGGTGCGAATGGCATTATTGGCTATATGGATGAATACACTCACGATGGTTTGTATTTAGTAATTGGACAAGACGGCTACATTGGAAATCACTATGTAGTTGAAGGCAAGTTTTGGGGTAGTAACCACAATTGGGTTCTTAAATTAAAAAGTGGTTATGACTACGAATATGTTAAAGCATCGCTTGACGTTTTGAAATACGATTATCTTATTACTGGTGGAGTTATTCCCAAACTTACAAAAGAAGCACTAGAAAGTATTCGCATTCCAATTCCACCACTTGACAAACAAAAGGAAATTGCAAAACACATTACAAACATAAGACTACAAGCACAACAGCTTAAAGACAAGACCAAAGAACTCTTGAAAAAAGCGAGTGAAGAAATTGAAGAAATACTTTTAAAATAAAAATATGGAACACCAATTTTTAAACTGGATAAAATCCTATGACATCAGTCACAACGGCTTATCTCATAACTTGTTTATTGCTTCACATAAAGAAGGTTATTTCAATGGCATTTTAATTTACACCGTTGAAAACAAAGACAGAACAGACCCGACAACTCAACCTGCGTTTAGCCTGTATACCGAGTATTTGCCAGACCTGACTGAAGAAGCGGTTTATACCAAAGGTCTTGAAAGAGTAAAAGAACTTTTTAAATCCAACTTTGAAATTGTAGAAGATAAAACAAACAAATTTATAAAATGGGGCTAACAAATTAGCCAACGCATTTGGTGGCACATTTGCAATTCGCACAAGCCCACGCACAAACCAAAAATTGCAAAAGAGCCACCAAAGCCAACGCACGGCAGACAGAAACATTGTAGCTAATTGCCAGAGAAATAATTGAGGACAAAAAACACCTAGGCCATAACATCAGCTACCCGTCAAGTGCGGCAGCAGTGGTTTTCGGTGGGCATCTTTCCGCTCGGTCGGCTTTTCGGCTTGACAGGAAATCGCCCGCAATCCGCCCCTGCGTGTAGCTTCCTACGTTGCATGCAATTTTATGAAGACACCAGACTACATACAGAAAAATAAATGGAATTTGATTTTTTTAGCGATTCTATTGCTAACAAAATCGATTATTCAACTCTTTGACTTTCCGCCTTCTACCTGGTTGGTGATTGCGAGAATTGGGATATTTATAACAGCGATTATTTTATCTTTGATTATTATTCAGACTTGGAAATACAAATTGCTGACTATTGGACTTATTGTAATTTTTTCGTTGGGACAAGGACAATTGCAATTATGGAAAATTCCTACAAGAAAATATGCTTTTGAATTATTTAAAGAGTATGACAAACCGATAAATATTGTATTGAGAAATGATTCAATAAGGACAATTCATTATCGACACCAAGACGGATTAGTAATCACAATGGGACATAAATACAAAAATGATTCAATTTCTATTTCGAATGCTGACAGACAATTAATCATACAATTTTTAACGACAACTGATGTAATAGAGATTGAAAAAAATCAATTTGGGACATTGTTTATAATGAGTAGATTTATTGACAATGGTTATGGTCTATTTTATGCGACACAAGAACAAATTGAGTTGATAAAAAAAACTGAGCGGTTTAATATCAATGGTTACGACGTGACTGGATATTCAGAAATTGGAGATAATTGGTACTATTTATCTTTTACATGATTGAAAATAACCGAGATGAAACTAAAAACTGCATGCAACTTCAGCTACCCGTCAAGTGCGGCAACGGTGGTTTTCGGTGTGTATCTTTCCGCCCGGGCTGCTTTTCGGCTTGACAGGAAATCTCCCGCAATCCGCACCTGCGTGTAGCTTCCTACGTTATGTGCAACCTTAACCGTATAAAGACAAAACTATGGCACCTGAAAAATTAATTGAGATTAAAGAACGGCTTGACAAAAATGAAAAGGTTGATCCAGTATCTGTTAGGACACTTTTAAGCTGGTTTTGGGGTTCACAAAGACGTGGCTGGTGGGTTGTAAATTCTATTCGGGTGTCACTAAAAGACCTGCAATTAGAAACATTTCCAGATTTCAATAGTGCCTATATTGACTCATTGATTGAAATAAGAAAGGTAGCTCCAGTTTCAAAAAAAGATGCAGCAAAAAAAGCAGAAGAAGATACAGAAAAACTGCCAGAAAACATTGCAGATAAAAGCATAGATGATGTACTAAATATAGATGACCCCACTTATCGTATATCAAGACTTGAAGCTGCCAATAAAAATTTAGTTTTTGTAAAACCTGACAGTGAACTATCCGAAGCAATAACTCTTATGATGACTTATGACTTCTCTCAACTTCCTGTTATGCAACAAGCGAAAAGAGACTTAAAAGGAGTAATCAGCTGGCGTTCAATTGGTCAAAAATTGTCTGTTGGAAAGAGTTCACTTAAAGTTAGAGAATTGATGGAGCCAAATTTCCAGCTTATCAATTCAGAAACTTCCTTATTTAAAGCTTTACCCGTAATTATTGAACATGAATATGTTTTGGTAAAAAACAACTCAAATGAAATTTGTGGTATAGTTACTGCAAGTGATTTGAGCTTGCAATTTAAACAACTTACAGAGCCTTTTTTACTTGTCGCAGAAATTGAGAATCATATTAGACAAATTTTGATCAAATTAGGAAAGCAGGATTTAGAAAAGGGTAAAGATGAAAGAGATGTAGAACGCGTCATTGAGACAGTGGCAGACTTGACCTTTGGAGAATATTTAAGATTATGCCAAAATCCCGAAATTTGGACTAAGCTAATTTTAAGTATAAACAGAAAAACGTTCTGCGACTCTTTAGAAAAGATCCGAGAAATTAGAAATAATATTATGCACTTTGACCCTGATGGTCTTGAACTTGAGAGTATCGAAATATTAAGAAACTTTGTTCGTCTTTTACAGACATTAAGGAACCTGAAAGTTTTTTGACAGCAGTAAAGAAAGGCAGCACATAACTTCAGCTACCCGTCAAGTGCGGCAGCAGTGGTTTTCGGTGTGCATCTTTCCGCTCAAGCTGTTTTTCGGCTTGACAGGAAATCGCCCGCAATCCGCCCCTGCGTGTAGCTTCCTACGTTATGGGCAAGCATAAGTGTGACACGAGACATAACAGAATGACAGCAAAAGAAATAACAATAATCGTGACAATGATTTTGACCAGCACATTGACTTATGGACAAAATAAAGTGAAGGGACACTTTGTTTCTAATTTTGCTATGGCAGGCTGGTTTGATACACAAATTCAATTAAATGACGACTCGACTTTTAAATATCAATTGATTGGCGATTTATTCTATGACCTGACCCAAGGGACTTATACGATTGACAAGGATACTATCAAACTCGCTTTTGACAAAGAGCCACTTTTTGACACGTTACGAATATCGGGTGATAGTACAGTAATCATTCCTTTACCTAATAACCCAGCCACTGCTAACCGCCCAAATAATTTGTTGTTTAAAAATCGCAAACTATTTAAGATTGGAGACAATGGACAAGTTATTAAAAAGTATCAGGGCTTTAGTAAAATGAGGCAATTCATCTTCTTTGGACATAAGAGAATGAAGTATAGAAAATTTTATCTTGAAAAAGTAGATTACGAATGGAAAAATTATTAAAAATGCCAGCCCATAACATCAGCTACCCGTCAAGTCCGGCAGTGGTGGTTTTCGGTGTGCAGCTTTCCGCTCAAACTGTTTTTCGGCTTGACAGGAAATCGCCCGCAATCCGCACCTGCGTGTAGCTTCCTACGTTATAAGCCATTATAAAATGACACCAACAATATGGAACCAGTTTCTTTAATAGCATTAGGAGCCGCAATTGGCGGAGCATCTGGAAAGTTCGTTGAGAAAGCATGGGACTCTGGAGAAAAATGGATTCAATCTTACTTCAAAGACCATAAAGAAAACGCACAGAAACAGGCAACTGAAAACTCAAAGGACTTTCTGAATGAATTAGCTCAAAGAGTTAAGCAACTTGAAGACCAAAAGACAATTAGTAAAGAGAAAATAGATCAGGCGCAAGACCATCCTGACTTTTCTGCGTTTTTACAAAAAGCACTTTTAACTTCAGCTCAAACAGACAGTAAGGACAAGCATAAACTTCTTGCAAGACTAGTTTCTGAACGACTGACATCTGAACCAGAATCAGTTTTTAGTTTGGCTAGTAAAATGGCATGTGATGCTTTATCTTTTGCGTCCACCAATCAAATTATGTTGCTAGGACTTGTTACAAATCTATTTGGAATCAGACCACGTCCGTTTCCACCAGTAGGACTGAAACCCGAACAATTTCAAGACTGGATGGACAATTGGATAACTCAAAGGCTTTCTCCATTCAAAAATTTGACAATTGGGAAACAAGATTTGAATCATTTAGAATCGTTGTCTTGCTTGAAAATAAATCAATTAATTGGGCGTGAACTAAATCAATTGTATACAAAAGGAGAATTTAAATTTGATTTTAATATTTTAAATGACACTGTCCTCAAAGAAAAAATTAAACAATTGTGGGACGAATCAAGATTACAAACAATCGACTTAACTACGACTGGACAAATTATTGGCGTAATGGCATCGGATATGATTTCCAATACAAAGACAAATTTTGAAGGATGGGAATAATAACGGCTTATAACTTCAGCTACCCGTCAAGTGCGGCAGCGGTGGTTTTCGGTGGGTATCTTTCCGCTCGGGCTGTTTTTCGGCTTGACAGGAAATCGCCCGCAATCCGCCCCTGCGTGTAGCTTCCTACGTTATGGCCAATTGTATTCGCGTACAGAAAGTTCATAATAGTTTGACAAGGATTTACAAATTAGAAAATGGCATATAAAGAATATA
>Ga0208789_1001393_pt1 | contig 13739 bp, 10 predicted proteins | sample Methanotroph_Enr_FD_187368 | JGI IMG/M metagenome (GOLD analysis project Ga0208789, IMG submission 187368) | Enriched soil microbial communities from Old Woman Creek wetland in Ohio, USA - Methanotroph_Enrichment_5 (SPAdes) (version 2) | ecosystem: Environmental > Terrestrial > Soil > Wetlands...
GATGCGGTCGCCAAGCAATGCTCCGCCTGATTTCCGTTTCGATGGATCCACCGAAATGATGGCAAGTGTTTTGTTGGGGAAATCAGAAAGGAAGCGTCTTACCAATTCATCAACCAGCGATGATTTTCCGGCGCCACCGGTTCCGGTAATGCCTAAAATGGGTGTTGTGCTGTTAGCACATCCCTCCTTCAAATCATTCAGCAGGTCTTTAACTTCGGCATGATGGTTTTCAGCAGCCGAAATAAGCTGGGCAATGGCATGGTAATCGCGTTTCAGAATTTGCGATCTGCTGACTTTAATATTTTTACCTGTAGGGAAGTCAGCCTGTTCAACCAATTCATTTATCATACCCTGGAGACCCATATGCCGGCCATCGTCGGGCGAATAAATTCGTGTAATACCGTAGGCTTCCAATTCTTCAATTTCCTTTGGAAGGATAACACCTCCGCCTCCGCCAAAAATTTTAATATGGCCACAACCTTGTTCTTTCAACAGGTCAAACATGTATTTGAAATACTCCATGTGCCCGCCCTGGTAGGAGGTAATGGCAATAGCCTGCACATCTTCCTGTATGGCGCAGTCCACAATTTCCTGAACCTGGCGGTCGTGCCCGAGATGAATCACCTCGACGCCTGTGCTTTGAAGTATGCGGCGCATGATATTGATAGCCGCATCGTGCCCATCGAATAAAGCGGCAGCGGTTACTATTCGTATATGGTTCTTGGGTTTATAGATATCAACTTGCATAGTAGTGCTATGTGTATTTGTTAAATATGATACCTACAAATATAGATTTTTTTGGATGTTTATGGAGATGTGGGAATAATTAATCTTAAGAAATGTGTCAGGCGTTGTTTTTTGCACAAAATTATACGAATGATTACATGAATTGCAAATGAAATTACCTAGCCGGATAGTTAAAAATATTTTGCATAAAAAACCGGCAGAGAACCTATTATTTCATAAGTAATCTGCCAGGAACAAAGTAATCTGATGTTATTTTAACCTGCTGTTAATTTGTTTCTTGTATAGTATCGGATTCAGCCACAGGCGGATTTTTTAGCTTTAATCCCGAAGTAGTCATGATAAAAGGTCCGCCGTCTCTGTCATTATCCTTAAAATCGCTGTAATTGGCTCGCCAGATTAAATGTTCATCTATTTCAACTTCCGTGTTGATCGGAATCCCTACGATAACATCCATTTTCTGGTAGCGCATGCCGTCAGATTGCGGAATCATAAAGTAGGGGTTGAGTGTAACCAGGGTATCCTGCAATTTATAGCGATACGAAATATTACCGGCATACTCTGCTGCCTGCGATTCCTGCCATGCCGATGCAGATTGAATAAATGTTACAAACAAACTGTCGGCAGGTACAGGTCGAATACTCAAACTGATTTCACCTAGCGCATAGGAATTAGTTCCAGGTACTGTATCTCCGGCCAAAGGCATAAAATACTGCCTGAAATCGTTTGGACCCGAAGCCAGGTGGATATATTTTGCTTTCATGACAATACTTTGGCGTTTGGTTACCGTAGCCATCCTTTCTGAGGATCTTGCATACTGGAAAACGGCTCCTGTGCCTGTAATGATACCTGCTACCAGTAACAGGACAAAAACCAGTACAACCTGCCAACGCAAAGGTGGCCATTTAAGCAACAGGCGAAGCCCGGCATAAATTAATAACCCGGTGATAGCTACCAGGAATAGTAATATTGCAATATAGGCCAGCCACCTGACATCCGGTCCGGGAATAACCCATTGAAGCGCATGCATTTGAGTGGTTGTGTCAAGTTGATAATTACCTAGATTCATTTGTTCCCGAACCAGGGAGGCTGCACTAATACCAATAAACATTGCTAATACCAGCAGCAATAATACCAGCCCTGCCAACCGGCCCAGTAAATGAAAAAGAAAGGTAAAAACCCGTGCTACCACTTCGGTTACAAACCGGATAAAAGTTCCGATACTTTGCAGGATGCTGCTTCCTGTTTTCTGGATGCCGCTGCCTGCCGATGCAAGTTCATTTCGTAAGGTGTTGATATTAATGCTTTGACGCTGCATTTCGAGTTTTTCGGAAGTGGTTTGGGCTACCGGAAGAATAAGCCACAGAACCACATAAACAATAATTCCAACTGCATAAAACAAGGTGAAGGCAGCAAACATCAACCTTACCCATACCGGGTCGATGCCAAACCATGCGGCAATTCCGGCGGCAACACCGCCAATTTGCCTGTTATCGGGATCCCGGTAAAGTTTTCCGCGGGTTTTTATTCCCGGCGCGTTTTTAGGTTTTTCGGTTTCACTATCCGAAAACTGATCCGGTTCGCCCATGCTGGCTATCACATCCTCAATATGTTTAAGCGTGATAATCGGCTGGCCGTTTTCTTTTTGCTGATCGAGGAGTTCGGCAATACGCATTTCGATATCGGCAATAATTTCCTGGTAGCCCTGGTCGGCTGCAAAGAAATTTCGTAAACGGGCCAGGTAGTTATTAAGGCTTTCATACGCATCGTCGTCGATGTTAAAAATACGGCCACCTATATTTACTGAGAAGTTCTTTTTCATATTTCAGAAGTATTTAATGTTTCTGTTGATTCTGTTTGATTATTTACGGCAACCAATGCACTCACGGCGTTTACGAGTTCGTCCCAGCCCGAACGCAGTTCCGAAAGAAAAACTGTGCCTTCGGCTGTTATCGAATAATATTTGCGCGGAGGTCCTGAATTGGATTCTTCCCAGCGGTAGCTGAGGAAACCTTCGTTTTTAAGCCGGGTAAGGATCGGGTAAAGGGTACCCTCGACTACAATAAGATGCGATTGCTTAAGTCGCTCCAAAATATCGGATGCATAGGCTTCGCGGCTGCTTATGGCCGCAACCACACACATTTCGAGTACGCCTTTTCGCATCTGTGCAATTGTTGAATCTGCTTTTTCCATGAGGTGAGAATTTGAATCACGCTGCAAATATAATACATTAAACAGTACTATGCAATACATAGTACTAGATAATGCAATATAAATTTTAAATTATTTTACATTACATTGTACAACAGGTAGTTAAAAATTAAAAAATATCATTTTTTAAAACAGGTTTCTGAAAAGTTAATTAATTTTCATTCCCTGAAACGAAAAAGGCAAGAAACTTTACAATTAAATCAAACGTTTTTTACAAAATCCGACACAGCTATATCTCTTCGGTATTTATAAGTCAGTTATTAGAAATACAAAGGGGGCTGGTTTGAAGAAAGCAATAGTATTTTCAATTGAATCACGATCATTACAGGATCCCCCAAAGTCCGTTTCTTATGAACAACTGATTCATAGATTATTAGTCAGAGTATCAATACGGAAAATAACTGACAAAATCCAAAAATGATCGCCGGAATAAGATCAATATATTTGGACAATCTCAATATATTGAGTATATTTAGCCCATAATCAGATTTGCATTGTACACTTTTAGGGTAGTCAAGCGCGAATGTAGGCTCCGGTTCATCCTGGGTGGTGGATTTTGGTGGATATTTTTAATTGCACAGGCTCAAAAGCCTCTTAAATTTGACCAACTGGTCAGAAATGACGGTCTCTCTCAAAGCAGTGTAAATTGCATGTTAAGGGACCATGAAGGATTTATGTGGTTCGGAACTCAGGATGGATTGAATCAATATGACGGCACAAAGTTCAGGGTGTTTCAGAACCAGCCTGGGGACACGTCAAGTCTTTCGAACAATTATATCATTTCATTATGCGAAGATGAAGACGGTTATCTTTGGGCCGGTACCATGACCGGTGGGTTGAACCGCTATGATAAAAACTCAGAGACCTTCCTTATCTACCAGCAATCCGGCACTAAAAACTCCATTTCTGAAAATACGGTTTGGACGGTCCTTTCCGATGAACAGGGAAACATTTGGTCAGGCACAAGTGAAGGATTAAACCGGTTTCATAAATCATCAGGGAAATTCACCTGTTACCAACATGATAAAACTGACCCGGGAAGTATTTCAACTGATATGGTGGTGAGCCTGTACAAGGATTCACATGGAAGGATCTGGGTTGGAACCGTAGATGGATTATGCAGGTTGAACGTTGAAACCGGGAAGTTTTCCCGGTATAAAAATCCCGAAGAAAACCAGATGCCGGGCTGCAACCTGATATGGTCAATTTCAGAAACTCCCGGGGGTGATATCATCACGGGAACCAACAACGGGGTATATTCCATAGATATTATTGCCAGCCGTTTTACACGGATCCTTGGAGCACCCGGTGAAACACGGGTAGTAGCATGGTCGGTGGCTGCCCGCCAGGAAGGGGCTGTTTGGGTAGGTAGCGACAAGGGACTCTACCGCGTCAATATACCGGGATACGGCATAGATATTTACCTGCATGACCCCAGTGATCCGCAAAGTATTATTGATAATAACATCTGGTGCCTCTTGCCTGACCCTTCAGGATTCCTTTGGGCGGGGACTAACAATGGCATCAGCAAGGCAAAAACCTCACCTGCTCTTTTTCACCTGCTCAATAGTGACCCTAAAAGTTCCCTACCCCTTAGCTCCCCTAAAGTTACTGCTGTGCTGGAAGATAAACTGGGATTCCTGTGGATTGGTACTGATGGAGGAGGCCTAAACTGTATAAGCCCGGACCGGAAAAAGAATACAATATACCAGGCTTCGAACTCCGGACTGCAAAATAATAATATTTGGGCTCTTGCAGAAGATAAGGATGGAAATATCTGGATAGGCAATTACCAGGGGGGCTTACATGTGTTTAAACGAAAAACCGGAAGCATATATGCATTGCCAAGTGCAAGCGGTGATCCCTATGCACTTTCCAACAATCGGGTTCTTTCGTTATTGGCCGCTCCGGATGGTAAAGTATGGATAGGAACAAGAGGAGGAGGGTTGATCCTTTATGATCCGATATCCCGCACTTTTACTGATTTCCAGCATTCTGATACTGATTCATCCAGCATTTCAAATAATACAATACTGTCAATGGCTACAGATCAGTTGGGAAGGTTATGGATCGGAACTTTTGAGGGGGGGCTAAACCTTTATTTGCCGGAGTCAAAAAGTTTCAGAACATTTAAGAAAAAATCCGGAGCTGAAACAAGCCTATCGGATAATAATGTCTGGGCTATTTTGTTTGACAAGAAAGGTCGCTTATGGCTTGGAACACAAAGTGGGCTCAATTTGTCGGAGAAACCTGGCGTGGCAATGCAATTCAGGTATTTCAGCACCCGCGATGGATTGAAGAGTAATATTATTTTCGGGCTGGAAGAAGATGGGGAAGGAAATATCTGGATGAGCAATTTCAGCGGATTAACCAAACTGGATATGAAAACATTTGAATCTTCCGGCAAGAGGCTGGAGCAAAAAGATGGTTTCTTTCCCTTTCACCCTCTTTTCCGCTCATTCGACTCCGATCATGGGCTTCAGGGTTTGGAATTCAGCCAGGGAGCTTACCATAAGGGTCACAGTGGCACCCTTTATTTTGGAGGGATTAATGGCTTAAATTATTTTTCGGCCAATGAAGTAAAAGAAAGCAATTTCATGCCACCGATGGTTATAACCGGGTTGAAGATATTCAACAAGGATGTTACTGTTTTACACACAAAGAATAGAAATCAGAAGGCAAATTCCAAAATAATCCTGAAAGGAAACAGCTATTTCCTTCAGGAAAGCATCACGCACCTCAAGGAACTCATCCTATCGTACCGCGAAAGTGTAATTTTATTTGAATTTGCATCCCTTGACTATTCAAATCCCCGTAAGAATCAGTATGCCTACAAAATGGTAAATTTTGATGCGGATTGGAATTATGTAGGCACACAGAATACCGCCACTTACACAAACCTGAACCCTGGTGAATATACCTTGTTGGTCAGGGGGAGTAACGCGGATGGCATTTGGAATCCTACGGAAACAATGTTAAAAATTACCATTGTTCCCCCATTTTGGCGAACAACATGGTTTTTGACTTTAGCAATTATCTTGTTCGTATTGATCGTTTTCCTGGTTATACGGCGAATTTTTCTCAATCAACGGCGAAAGGCCCAGAAAGAAAAGGAATTCATCGAATTACAACTGAAGACTATTAAAAGCCAGATCGACCCGCATTTTGCCTTTAATGCGATTAACACTATTGCATCTTTTATTTATTCGGAAAAGCCGGACGTTACATACGATTATTTCACACGCTTTGCCAGGCTGATACGTAACATACTGGAAGATAATGACAAAATCTCAAGACTGTTGAGTGAAGAGGTTGAATTCGTTAAGAATTATCTCGAATTACAGAAAATGAGGTTTAAAGAAAAGTTTGAATATGACATAATAATCGGCGACAATGTTCCTCCAGGTACAACAGTTCCCAAGATGATCATTCAAACTTATGCTGAGAACGCCGTTAAACATGGTTTGATGTACCGAAAGACTGACGGAAAGCTGAGCATTCAGGTGCAAAAAGAAAACTCAAACCTGCTTGTAACGATTGAGGATAATGGCGTTGGAAGGGAAAAGGCTTCACAATTAAATCCTGATTCAACCCATCGTGGGCTAAAAATAATGGAACAGATCATTGAATTATACGGGAAATTATACCATACCAGTATTAACCAAAAAATAGAGGATCTGACAGATGTAGAAGGTAATTCATTGGGAACCAGGGTTATTCTCACCCTTTCCCTTTTAGATGTTCCAGGCAGAAAAAACCGAATACTTTATTTTAGAAAAAAATTCATGTAATATGGAGATTGAAAATTTACCTGCAAAAGGGATAAAAGCACTTATTGTTGATGACGAAGAAGAAGCTCGGAATCTTCTGGAAAGGCTTTTATACAGGATTCCGGGCATTGAGGTGATAGGGAAGGCATCATCTGCCGACGAAGCTCTTGAAATAGTTGTCAACTGTTTGCCCGACCTGGTGTTTCTTGACGTGCAAATGCCTGAAAAGAACGGCTTCCAATTGGTAGATTATTTTAAGAAATACCTGCTCAATACTAAAGTTGTCTTTGTAACTGCTCATGCTGAATTCGCAATAGATGCCATGAAGGTTTCTGCTTTCGATTACCTGCTCAAACCAGTTTTGATGAACCAGCTAACCGACACTATTCTGAGATTTAAAGCCGAAAGGCTGTTATCATTTAATGCAAATAAAACAGGGCAGACTTCCGGAAACACCAACCATCCCAGTAAGATCAAGTTTAATACACGAACGGGGTATATCCTGGTTTCTCCTTCCGAAATCATGTATTGCGAAGCGGATGTAAATTATACAAACCTGTATTTTGGCAAAGAGAACCGCGAGACAGTGACCGTAAACCTGGGGCGTATTGAAGAGATATTTGCCCTTTATTCCTTTTACCGGATCAGCCGCTCGATCCTTATAAACCGGTTATATCTGAGTAAAGCCGACCGGCAAAAGAAAAAATGCCTGCTCGTTAAAGCCGACGAGCGTATTTTCCTGGATATTCCACCCAATCATATCCGTGAACTTGAGAAACTTCTCGATAGTTCAGGCAATTCACCCGCCTGAATTCTCACGGATTTTCATCACCGATAGGATTTAATTCGCCACCCATCTCACCGGGTTCATCATGAATTCTTATTGCTTCATTCAATAAGCTGTAAAACAGTTGCTTACAGCTGATTATTGATGCAATTTTGTAATCAGAAAAGCAATTCTGACCCATTGCTCACCCTTACCCAAAACTTATTAAATAACCTAAATCTACTGTTATGAAAAAGATTTACTTATTAATGGTGCCATTTTTAATTTTAATGGCTTTACCTGGCGTTAATTCCCAGAATGTCGTAAACAACGGAACCGGGGACCGTGGTTATAACTATGATGCCGGATGGCAGCTTATTCCTAGTGGTGCTGAGGAAAACCTGCTTTCGGTTCATTTTGCAAACACCACAAATGGTTTTATTGGAGGTGCCCTCACTAGATGCCTGAAATCAACTAATGGCGGCCTTAATTGGTCCCCTGTAGTTGTTCCCTCATATGCTGACTTTAATTCCGTTTGGACAACATCTTCCAATGATGCATTCCTGGGGGGCTGGGACACCGTGTATATTACTCACAATAACGGACAATCCTGGACCGGAGCTTACACCAATACCATGAATTTTGCGGTAAACAGTTTACAATTCATTTCACCTCAGAATGGTTTCGCTTTTTTACCCTGGGTTTCATTTATCAAGACCACTGATGGTGGAAATACCTGGTCGGCACCGACCGGAGGATTTACGGCCTGGGACTTTTTTGACGGATTTATGCTGGATCAGAATACAGGTTGGGGTGTAGGAGATTGTCAGAATATTGCCAAAACAACAGATGGTGGCGAAACCTGGTTGCCATACGAATGGAATTCCTGGACAGAATTGACTTGTAACAAAATATGGGGTATTAAGGCCACTTCGGAATTAAATGCCTGGGCAGTAGCCGATTCGGGTGTGGTTTATCGCACTATAGATGGAGGTAATTACTGGAGCCGCAATATTATTGCAGGTGAGGAAGATAACCTGAAGGATATTTATTTTGTGAATGCCAATGTAGGCTATATCGCGGGCTTTAACGGGAAAATATTCAAGACAACCGATGGTGGCAATACATGGATACAGGAACCACAACTCACGAACAACAACCTTAATGCGATATTTTTTATTTCCGAGAACCTTGGATGGGCAGTTGGAGACAATGGAACTATCCTGAGATATTGGGTCGACGATACCGGCCTGTCAGATCTTCCCTCAGCCCTTGTGGAAGATTTGGTGATTTACCCCAATCCGGTTACAACCGAATCAACCATTTCATTCACACTAGCTGAAAAACAAAAGGTTAAAATTGAGATCCGTGATATCTCTAACCGGGTTCTTAAAACCATATTTGATGGAACACTGCAACAAGGCGATCATTTAATCAGTCTTGACCTGCCTGAGTTATCTAAGGGAGTTTACCTCTGTAAACTTTCCGTTCAGGGAGAAAGCATTTGTAAATCTATGGTAATTACCCAGTAAATACCTGGGTATTATCAGGACAAAATTAGTTTTGATAGGGTAATACCCTTGTAATATTTAAAACATTCCCATATCAGTAAGTAACCTCAAATAAAAATAAAGATGAAAACAATATTAAAAATCAGAGTATTCTTTGCATCCATCATGCTGCTTGTGGCTGTAACTTTTTCGAACCTTGCCCTTGGGCAAACCACAATGAGCATATTGCCAGTCAATACGTCCGCAGTTAGTTCTCAGGTACTGAATGCACAACAATGGCAGAATATATCCTTACAGTTACAGGATTATTTTGTGTTGCAATTGGCTGGAATAGGTACGATAAATAAACTTTCGCGCGAACATATTTTACTGCTGCTCAAAGAGATGACGCCTCCTGATCCTGAGAACCTGACAGAAGAAGCCTACAAGATCATCAGCAAAAAAGAAAATCTGAATTACCTGCTGAAATGTTCCATCGAATCGATACAGGTGATTGATAAAAATGTGCTGACGCCAATTCATATTATCATTTTAGATGGGAACAACGGGAAAAAATTCTGGGAGAAAACACTCAATGTCAATAAAGTTGTTCCTAACCCGGCAGTAACCGAACAGATCCTGCTGAATGATGTATTCAAACCATCAGTAAATACTGTCTCAAAGGAGATCAAAGCATTGAAGTTCTAGTTTAAATACTAAAGAGGTAAGATAAGCAATGTAATGGCTTATTAAAAAATTAACCCAAACCATAAAACCATGAAAACGTTCTCTCATTTATACAGGAACATCTTCTTATTGGTGTTATTTTGCCTTACAGCATCCATAACCGGATGTAAAAAAGACGAACCCGTTACCAACACAAAAACGCCTTTGTGGATTTTCAAAACCGATGGAGACCCATACCAGTCAAAACCTTGCGTATCCGGTGATAATGTGGTTTTTTATGCAGGCAACGAAACTGTCGATGACGGTATATACACCTATTGCATAAATCGCAATACAGGTAATCTCATATGGAGAACCCTGGATACCCTGGCTTACGGGTCAATGAGCCCGGTTATATATAATGACCTGGTCATTTCAGGTGGTTTGAACCCACATGCACTCCATTTGAGCAACGGAACACATGCCTGGAAATACGAGGATGATCTGCTTCCTCATTCATTATACAACAACCCTCTTTTGGTAGGCAATGCCGTGTACTTTGCCAGCTTAATTTCAGTTACAAAGCACGTGGCTCAAAGCGGAGTTTTGGTATGGGAAACCGAAGGTGCGGGTTGGTGGAATAATCTGCGAAACTCAAGGCTTGTACACAAAAACGGGAAACTCTATTTTGGGGATGCCTCCCAATATAGAATGACTTCTTTTTTCGAAAGCTCAGGGCTGATTGATTGGTTTGTGCAGGTGGAGAAACCATTTGCAAACATACCTGCTGTTACTGATAATGAGATTTTTATCGGGATACAGGATGCCGATATCAATAACAAAACGCTTCGCTGCCTGAATTTAGCAGATCAAACGGAAAAATGGGGCGTCAAATTAGGCGTAATCTTCTCAGATGTTGTTGTTGCAGGAGATAAAGTCTATGCCATAGGAATGACCACACTTCATTGCCGGTCAGCTATTGATGGATCGGCTGTATGGCAATACGAAATGTCAGCCGGCGCGGTAAGCGAACCGCTGGTTACCGGCAATAAGGTTTTTGTTGGGTACGGGAATGGTCTGCTTTGCTTTAATGCCACAACAGGTGAACTTATCTGGGAATATGAAACAGCGGGTAGTGGAAATGGAAGTGGATTCACCAGCCCAACCCTTGACGGTGACAGGTTCTATGTTTCCTGCGCTGATGGCAATGTTTACTGCTTTAGTGTAGATTAATATGAATAGATACTTTGCAACACATCGTGGAATAATTCCAGATTAAATGACTTTAAAATTGAAAGCCTAGAATTTAATAAACCTAAAAAGCCAAAAATATGAACACTTTCTTTCGATCCTTCACTGCGATTTCATTTATAGCTGTATGTTGCTTTCTAATCCTTTCAACAGCTTGTAAAAAGGATGATGACGATGAAAACAACGGGGATATTTTCTGGAATGCGAACTGGCTTATCGGTACCTGGGAAGCTACTACCCCTGCAAACACAGATCCGTTATTCGATAACAAGAGAATAAGGATAGTATTCAATGAGGTTGCACTCAAAGTCCATGATACAGTGCCTAATAATATTGTTAATACTTGGGTATATAGCGGTACTTTAACCTACGATCTCGATGCGGTTGCTCCGTGGAGTATGAGGTTTTTCCATTCCGAATATCCGAAAGGAATAAATAGTTTTGGCTGGCAGAGCGCCACAATGTATCAGGCAAATTTAACAATAAATAATATTTCTTTACGGATAGGCGATTCCGTAAATATGCAGCCCAATGCGGAATATGATTTTGATCTGGATTGGGGGCCATACAACGATTATACCAGGGAAATCCCAACTTACCTTGATTTTTACGGTGACATAGAAATCTACGTAAATGGAGAAAATCACAGAAATGACTTTCCTCCGGATCCCGGGCAGATGCTTCGGTTTACAAAAAAATAAAACCGGATAGGGAGAAATTCCTTTCTAGGAATCCGGAAATGTTAATCAAACATGGGTTGGTTGAGGCTAGAGTTGGTTTGTTGGTAAACCTGACAGGTTTTAAAAGCCTGTCAGGTTTTGTTTTATTCTTCAAACCCATCATGGGTTAACCCACTTGAAGGGTTAATAACGCCAAAAGTAGAACTCACAAATTTACAGGTACAAATATTACATTTTCAAATCCCTTATTTGCTTTTCTGTGTATAGAGTTCCACTATTTTGAGTATCACTTCTGTAGCTTTCGCCATCGGTTCCAATGGTACATATTCCATTTTACCGTGAAAATTATAGCATCCGGCAAATAAATTAATAATGGAATTCAGGCATTGATCTAATGTTTTTAATATCACAGCGGATGCAATGAATAAGAAATTGTGTTAATAATCTTTCTAATTTAGCAGGGATAAAATTCTTTGAGATGAAAGTTGTAACATTTGGTGAAATTATGTTGCGTTTGGCAACTCCGGGTTATTTACGGTTTAACCAGACAGATAGTTTAACAGCCACTTTTGGTGGTGGAGAGGCTAATGTTGCTGTTTCGCTTGCCAATTATGGTATCCAGGTTGATTTTGTGACGCGTCTGCCGAAAAACGATATTGCCCAAGCCTGCGTAAGCGATTTGCGTAAATTTGGGGTTGGTGTTGATCAGATTATTTATGGAGGCGAGCGCATAGGCATCTATTTTCTGGAAACAGGCGCTGTAAGCCGTGGAAGTAAAGTGGTTTACGACCGAACAAATTCTGCCGTTTCCGAAATTAAGTCCGGAATGATAGACTGGGATAAAGTATTTGAAGGTGTAAACTGGTTCCATTGGACAGGGATTACACCAGCTATATCCCAAGGGGCCGCCGATGTTTGCCTGGAAGCCATAAAGACAGCAAATGAAAAAGGAATTACCGTTTCATGCGATTTGAATTACCGCAAAAACCTGTGGAATTACGGCAAAAAAGCAGGAGAAGTGATGTCTGCACTGGTTGCCGGAACAGATGTGATTCTGGGAAACGAAGAAGATGCCGAAAAAGTACTTGGCATTAAACCGGAAGGTCTTGATGTGACCAGTGGACATGTGGAAGCAGCTGCTTATAAATCGGTTTCGGAGCAGATTATGGCAAAATATCCACGATGTAAAAAGGTTATTACTACTTTACGTGGTTCAATCAATGCCAATCACAACAGTTGGTCGGGCGTTCTCTGGGATGGAAAAACCTTATTTGAAGCCCCGACTTACCAGATTACAAATATTGTTGACCGTGTGGGTGGCGGTGATTCGTTTATGGGTGGTTTGATTTATGGCTTGCTCACTTACGCCGGTAATGACCAGAAATCCCTGAACTTCGCGGTTGCCGCTTCATGCCTCAAGCATACCATTTACGGCGATTACAACAGGGTGACTGTCGATGAAGTTGAGAAGCTGATGGGTGGAGATGCTTCGGGCCGTGTATCACGATAGAACCCGAGTCTTTCTCAAAAGCTGCAAGCTACCTAATTTATATAAATTATACCTCTCTGTAATTCAATAAATTATAACACATAGGGCCCAAAGAAGGCACAGAGTTACATTGAGAAATGATAGGAAACGGTAACTTGTAAGATAGCCTTGATTTAAAATATTCCTTTTTTTGCCACATTACCCTATTTTTTATCCCATTGAGAGACTGAAATTCTTGCAGGGATTACATAATAGAAAAGGCCGCTCATTTAGAACAGCCTTTTGCTAAAATGCAACAATTGTTTTTTCTAATTACTTCGCTGTGTATAAAGTTCCACAATTTTAAGAATCACCTCGGTTGCTTTTACCATCGATTCAAGTGGAACATATTCCATTTTACCATGGAAATTATGACCGCCGGCAAATATATTCGGGCAGGGAAGGCCCATATATGAAAGCCTGGCACCATCAGTACCTCCACGGATAGGAACTACTTTCGGAATAATTCCAAGTTGTTCCATGGCTTCCTGGGCAGTGGCAACCACATGGTAAACGGGCTCAACCATTTCACGCATATTGTAGTACTGGTCCTTCATTTCGAGCGTAAAGCAACCTTCGCCATAGCGTTTGTTCATAAAATCCACGCAATCTTTGAAAAACTGTTTTTTCAGC
>Ga0208789_1001394_pt1 | contig 13701 bp, 9 predicted proteins | sample Methanotroph_Enr_FD_187368 | JGI IMG/M metagenome (GOLD analysis project Ga0208789, IMG submission 187368) | Enriched soil microbial communities from Old Woman Creek wetland in Ohio, USA - Methanotroph_Enrichment_5 (SPAdes) (version 2) | ecosystem: Environmental > Terrestrial > Soil > Wetlands...
ACCTAGATGCCATAGACGGCATCCTTATTCACCACGAATAAAAATCGTGGTGAATAAGGCTGTTGAACGACAACTTCCAGACTATCAGGATATTGAATCAATCCGGCTGACAATCTCGTTAGACGCCAACTCCAAACCCTGCTTGTAACATTCACTGGCCCTGTCTTTATCGCCTTGGGCAGACAGTAGATCGCCGAACAATTGATAAGCTGGTACGGTAGGCTCTATTGATAGGCTTTTGGTCAGGTAGGTTGTCGCCTTTTGGTTATCGCCGCATTTCATGCTCAACTTGCCCAGTACAGTCAGGAACACGGCATCCCGTGGGTGCATAGGCAGCCATTGCTCTGCCGTTTCCAGCTGTCTTGCGACATCAATCGACTGGACATTGCCGAACAATACCACCAGCGTTTGATCCCAGGTTGTCGACAAGGCTCTGGACAGGCCGCCTTCGACCTTTGCGCCCGCTCCTGCATCAATCATCGCGGCAAAATAGATCGCCGAAACGCCCTTCATGTTTCTGATGTAATCGGGGATTTCCGACCACAATGTTTCAATTTCGTTAACGTTGCCGCGCTCGGCCGCCTGCCTTAACAATTTGCTGAATGTTTCGGTTTCCAGCAGTTTAATCTCGGCTTCCATCAATACTTTATTGGTGTTCAATGACGGAATCAGTTTGCGCAGGCCTTCCCAATCGCCTGCCTGCTGGTAGGCTTGGTGCAATAATTTTAAAACGTTGGCATGAGTCGGATCGATGGAATGCAGACGTGTCAGCGTTTCCAGGGCTTGTTCGAACTGTTTTTCCGATAAATGCAATTCCGCCTGGGTCAGGCCTATCGCCACATCGGAACCCGGCGCTTGGTCGGCGGCTGTTTTTAGGTATTCATCCCTCTTATCATAGGCGCCACGGGATTGCGCAGCCCTTGCCGCGGTCAAATAATGAATCAACGGCGCGCCACTGTGCGAGGCATGTTTGATCAATACTTTTTCGGCTTTTTCCCAGTTGCCTTCGGCGGAATCGACCAGACCTGCAATCAGGGCTTCCTGCGAACGGTTGAACTTGATGTTTTTGCCGCGATGTTTGATTTGGCCCGGCAATCTGAGCAACCAGCCCAAAGACCTGAAGAAGATATAAAAGACAAAAAAGCCCATGATCAGGCTAACCGTAAAAACGACTAACGAGGTCTCTAGGGACCAATAGCCGATACCGATCAGCACATAGCCGGGATTTTCAAATCCGCCCAGCCATTTATAGGCAACAAAAGCGGTGACAACGGCAAGAAGCAATGAGCCCAGAAAATACATTATATTTTTCATCATGTACTCTCTGGATTAATGTGCGGCAGGCGCTGCTTCAACCGGTTTTTCTGGCCCAGCAGGCGGCGCTGTCTCGGGTCGAATCGGTTCCCTACCGATTTCGACACTTCCACCATCCTTGGTAGTCGTCGGTTTTGCCGCTTCGGCCGGATTAACTGCCTCCGCTGGTTTTTCTGGTTCAACAGGCTTTACTGTTTCAGCTGCTTTTTCGACTTGAGCCGGTTTATTTTTTTCAGACGCTGGAGCTGCTTTATCGGCTTCCAATCTCAGTTTGGTAATGTCCCTGAGCATTTTTAACGACAGACTGATGTCGGGGAAATGGCTGCGGATTTTAATCGCATTAAATCGGTCCAGCTCGGCCATGAAATTGTTCGTCTCGGCGTTCTTGGCAAAGTTTTGTTCGGTCCATTTTTTTGCATCGGCCAGACTGGATTGATAAAGCTGCTCGTTTTGCTGAACCAAGGCGATTTTGACTATTTCCAGTTTTACTCTTAATTGCTCACGAATAAACTGGGCTTCTTCCGGCGTTAATATTTCCTTGATCGGGTGCTCGGTGTGCCTGATGGTCACCATGCCTTCCAGTTGATCGATCAGGCTGTGGCCTTCCTTATCAGTCGTCGGCTCCGCCGGCTTGGGTTGGGTCAACGTCTTTCCCGTATAAGGCAAATACAAGACTAATTTATCGACCTGATCCTGTAGAGCCTGAATCGAGGCATACATGCCGATAATATCGGCAACTGCAACATTACGAATTGCGGCGATATCCTTGGCGATTTGTTCGCGTATTTTAAATGCCCCTGCATCGCCGCTTTCTCTCAGACGTTGATCCGCCGCTTCCAGCGCTTCACGGGTGGTATTTACATCGCCCATTAAATACAGGCGTTGATTGGCTATGCTTAACAGGTATTCGGCATCGGCAATCAACCAGTCGCCACGAGTCTTGCCTAATTGACGTTGTACCTGAGAAATTGCGGTATTTAATTCGTTCCGAGTGCTGTCCAGTTTTTCGTTATGTAACTTGGAAAAATCCGCCAAGGTTTGAGTAAAGTGAGACTCCTTCCCGGCAACATCGGATTCTACGGTTGCCAGTTGAGATTGAATGGCTGCAAGTTGCGCCTGGTAACCGCTGATCTGCTTTGACAACTCGATCAGCTGCATGTCGCCCTTGTTAACTTCTCCGCCTAAATTATCCTGTTGGGAGCGCAGTTGCTGAAAAAGATAAAAACCAACACCCGCCACACTTATAATAATGAGCAATATAATGATGCCAAACCAGAGTCCGCTACGCGACCTGTGAGCTTTACTATTTTCGCTCACATGCTGTTCTTGTTTTTCACTCAACTCGGTCACTCTATTCCCCTGTCACACATGTTATTACTGTCTCAAGAATTGCTGTATCGATAGGACTATCCGTCACAGTAATTCGATTAAACCCCATATCGGCAGCTATACACCTGATTCTATCGCTAACTACCACCAGGGGTATTAATGACAATAGCTTCTTATTTTTTTCACCCAGCATTGAACTTAAGTTTTGCAGTGCTTCAGCGCTGGTCACGGTAATGACGTCCAGGCGGTGCTGTTCAAGCAACTCGACAACTGGTGAACTATCGATACGGGGGATTATCCTTTTATATACTTCCAGATAATTAACTTTTGCGCCTCTGCTGCGTAACGTAGTTGCCAGCTGCTCTCGGCCGCCCTCACCTCGAACGATTAAAAAACTCTGCCCCTCGACTTGCTGTAGCTGAGGCATCGCCAGCAATGCTTCACTGTTATAGCCATTTTCAGGCATTAAATCGACGGGTAACCCGGCCATTTTCATGGCTTGCGCCGTTGCTTGCCCCACTGCGGCAAAACGGGCGGATTCCGCGCAGCCTATTTTGCCACTATTCGCCTTTAGAGCAAAATTTACTGCATTAGCGCTGATAAAAATAACCCATTGGAAGCCGTCCATATCCGTAAGGCTATATTTTATCTCGCCGTCATCCCGAGAAACGATACCCAAGGTGGGAAACCGAACGGCTATTCCCCCCCGCTCTTCAATTAAACGGCTCAGATTTTCTGCCTGATGCTCAGGCCGTGTCACTAAAACACGTACGCCGCTCAACACTTTATTCAAAGCTCGCGCCCCTTACCTACACATCCCTGCATTCATCAATGAAACAGCGCTTGCAGAATTTTATCCGCGCCTTGAGATAATAAGTCTTCAGCAATCATTTTGCCGATAGTTTCCGCGTCGTCCAGGCCTCCAGTCCGTTCAGCCCGGTAAATCACGCTGCCGTCAGGGCTGCCGACCAATCCGCGCATAAACAGCTGCCCGCCCCGCAACTGGGCAAACCCTCCAATCGGTACCTGGCAGCCGCCATTCAAACGTGCGTTCATAGCCCTTTCCGCGGTCACACATACACCGGTTTCGCTATCGTGCAACAAGCTCAACATCTCGTTGATTTGCTGATCGTCACTCCGACATTCTATGCCGATAGCGCCCTGACCGATCGCGGGCAGACTGACTTCGGTATCCAGGCATTGGGTAATGCGCTGGGCCATGCCCAATCTTTTTAAACCGGCTGAAGCCAGGATAACGGCATCGTATTCACCGCTATCCAGCTTGGACAGGCGGGTGTTGACATTACCCCTTAATGACAAAATTTCCGCATCGGGATAAAGCTCTTTAATCTGGCATTGTCTACGCAGGCTGGACGTGCCGATTCTGGCATTTGCCGGCAAATCATGTAACGTTGCATAACGATTGGAGACAAAAGCATCGGTCGGATCTTCGCGGGTTAAAATGGCCGCCAAATGCAAACCGTCCGGAAACTCTACCGGTACATCTTTCATCGAATGCACGGCAATATCGGCCAAACCTTCCAGCATGCCCTGCTCCAGCTCTTTGACAAACAGCCCTTTGCCGCCAATCTTGGCTAAAGGCGCATCAAGGATCTTATCGCCCTGCGTGGTCATTTTAACCAGCTCAGTCCTACACCCTGGGAATGTCCGTTCCAAACGTTCTGCAACATGCTCTGCCTGCCACAACGCCAAAGGACTCCTGCGCGTTGCAATACGAATAATTTTTTCAGTCAAAAGAACACCATTCATTTTCAACAATAAATAATCTTATTGTAACCCGTGTAAGTTGATGAAGGTTAATCGAACTTGAATTCTTTGCCTACAGGAATATAGACAAAGGGCGAGAGCATGACTGGATGAATACAGGGGATAAAGTAACGCATGAAGCGAAAACTTCGCCGACAAGAATATAGATAAGGAGCGTTAGCAGGAGTGTAAGCTTTAGCTGTATAATTTGACGCAATAGTTAATTCACCACAAAAACATCATGACCAACGTTAATTCCGATAAACTTTCCAGCGCCCGTTTTGCCCAGGCGACCGACGCCTTTGTCGAGGTATTTACCGCCTCTGTCAATTTTGACCAGCGCATGGCACAGCAGGACATTGAGGGATCAATCGCCCATGCCAAAATGCTTTGCTCTTGCGGCATTCTGACCGAACAAGAACGCGACGCTATTATTGGCGGCCTGAGCCAAATCAGCCAGGAAATAATTAATGGCGAATTTGTCTGGTCGATCAAACAGGAAGATGTTCATATGAACATTGAGGCCCGCCTGACTGACTTAATCGGCATTGCCGGAAAAAAACTGCATACCGGACGCTCCCGTAATGATCAGGTTGCGACGGATATTCGCCTTTATCTGCGCAGTGAAATCAAGCAAATTACGGGGCAACTCACGCGCCTGCAAACAGCTATTCTGGATTTAGCGGAACAGCATAGTGACACCATCATGCCTGGATTCACGCACTTGCAAGTCGCCCAGCCGGTCACTTTTGGCCATCACCTGATGGCCTGGTTTGAAATGCTCAGCCGTGACCGGGAAAGACTTCAAGATTGCTGTAAACGCCTCAATGTCATGCCCTTGGGAGCCGCCGCATTAGCAGGAACCAGTTATCCCATTGACCGTCAGATGACTTCTGATTTGCTCGGCTTTAGCCGGCCCTCGGCCAACTCGCTGGACTCGGTCAGTGACCGTGATTTTGCGATTGAGTTTGCGGCGGCCGGAAGTTTAATCATGATGCATTTATCGCGTTTTTCCGAGGAACTGATCTTGTGGTCCAGCGCCCAGTTCGACTTTATCGAGATGCCCGACGCCTTTTGCACCGGTTCCTCGATCATGCCGCAAAAGAAAAACCCCGACGTACCCGAACTGGTACGCGGCAAATCAGGCCGGGTAACCGGACACTTGGTTTCGCTGCTGATGCTGATGAAAAGCCAGCCGCTGGCTTACAACAAAGATAACCAGGAAGACAAAGAGCCGCTTTTCGATACTGCCGACACGTTAATTAATTGCCTGCGGGCTTATGCCGACATGGTTCCCCATATCGAAGCCAAGAAAACCAATATGTATAACTCGGCCAAACGCGGCTTTGCCACAGCCACCGATCTTGCTGATTATCTGGTGCGCAAAGGCATGGCTTTTCGCGATGCGCATGAAGTCGTGGGGCTGGCAGTTCGCTTAGGGCTGGAAAGCCAACGCGATCTATCGGAGCTGTCCTTATCGGAGCTACAGCATTTTTCCGGCTTGATTACTGATGATGTTTTCGACTATCTGACACTGGAAGGCTCGGTTGCAGCCCGCAAACACATTGGCGGCACGGCTCCCGACACGGTCAAACTTGCCATCCACACAGCGCGACAAAGCTTACACCATGACTAGAGTACACCAAGAGCGCGCCATCCATTTAGGCTCGCCCGGCGAAGAGATCAGCATACAAGATCTTCAAACGATCAAAAATCGCTTTAAACGCTTGAATCAGCTTCGTGAACAGCGTGTTCAGGAATTTTTACAGCCTCGCCAAGAAGTATTTTTAGATTTGCTGGCTTTGCTTTTCCATGGCAACTTCCCCACGTTACCGGGATTTATTTCCTCGACGACACCCGCAGGGCTGCCCGAATACAACCCTAGCGACCGAACACTCAAGGCCGCCCGGCAATTTGCAAGAAACTTCAGCTACACCCGTACGGCATCAACCTCCTTCCCTATTGAAGGATTGTTTTTAATGGGCAGTGTAGGCAGTATTGCATTTTCCAAAACCAGCGACATGGATATTTGGCTATGCCATCAATCCAACTTGTCGCCTGAGGCACTTGATGAGCTGCAAAAAAAAGCCACTGCAATAGAACTGTGGGCCACATCATTAGGACTGGAAGTGCACTTCTTTCTGATGGACAGCAGACAATTCCGACTCGGCGAGAATACCCCGATTTCTACAGAAAGCAGCGGTCAAACGCAGCATTATCTACTACTTGAGGAATTTTACCGGACAGCAATTTATATTGCGGGAAAAAGCCCCGCTTGGTGGGTGGTCCCCCCCCATGAAGAGGGAAATTACGCCGGATATATCAAACATTTGATAGATAATCTATTCATCCCCGAGCATGAACTCATCGATTTTGGCGGCTTCGATGCAGTTCCGGCTGAAGAGTTCTCCAGCGCAACCCTTTGGCACCTTTATAAAGCCCTGCACTCTCCGCACAAATCATTATTGAAGCTGCTATTAATGGAATGCTACGCCAGCGAATATCCAAATACGGAGTGGCTTTGCCAAGACATCAAAAAGGCCGTTTATCAGGGGGATTTCATGACCACTGATCTCGACCCGTATTTGCTCATTTACCAAAAAGTCGAACGATACCTGCAAAAAGCTCATAGCCATGGAAGATTAGCCTTGGCTCGCCAAAGCTTTTACCTAAAAGTAATGGGGGCATCCGACAACACGATGGACTCCACGACCCGTGCATCTAGAGAATTATACATCCAACAGGTAGCCAAACGCTGGGATTGGCCCGCATCTACTATTGACGAGCTTAAATATCTGCGGCTCTGGAATATAAAAAAAGCGACGTCCGAACATGCCGTTATTGTGCAACAATTGACCCACTGCTATCGCATGATTATGGGCTTCACCAAAGCCCATGTCTCTCAAAACCTGGAAAACAGTAATGACTTGAAATTGATTGGCAGAAAGCTCCATTCATTTTTGGAAAAAAAACCGGGTAAAATTGAAATCATTACTACACACTCAGAAGTTCACTCGAAAGAAAACTCAATATCTATCTTAGAAAACTGCCTTCCCGGCAGTAACAGCGTATGGGCTTTATATCCGAAATATGTGCAGCGGACTAATGCCGCAGAGTCTGAGCCCATACAAAAATGCCGCTCGTTGATCGAAATTCTGTGCTGGCTGCTCATCAATGGGCTCTATCACAACCAACTACATCTCAATTTCAGTTCAGATACTCTCACAATATCAGATCAAGATTTGCGTTCAACCCTGAGGCAGATTAATCTTTTTTTTAGCAATTACTTTGACTACGATCCTCCGCTGGAAACCTACCAAACCCTCAACTCCTCGTTGAATTCATTGATTGTTATCAACTTGGGAATCTCGGAAAACGAGCGCCTAGTCGTAATGAGTGAGCGCTCTGATGCGCTGAGTTACGGTGCGAACCGGCAGTGTTTTGTTCAATCTGTAAGCAGGATATCACTATCCAGCTGGGGCGAAATCACAACCAGCCAGGGTGATGGCATAGAAGGGCTATTTGACTGTTTAACGGATGTCATCAATAACAACAAAAAACCGCTATCTCCAAACAGTCTGAAGTTTGTTTGTCACACGCCGAATCGGGCCAGAGGCATTCTCTTCCGCGTTGAGGCAGTATTTAGTACCTTGGTCAAACTTTTTTCCAAGCACCATCATCATCGTTATATTTTACCCGGAGGAACCTCGTTTTACGTCTTCCAAATCGAAAACAAAACCTTACATTACAAAGAGCTGGCGACAAAAAGACTATTATTAAACGAGCTGGCCAGCCCCCAGGCACAATTCAGCACTATTCATTTTGACCAGACCACTCTCGATAATACTCCTATCCCGCTTATTTACTCCCTCAATAGCTCAAAAGTGGTTCAACTTTTTTATTATGAAAGCAAGACGGACACCATTGTTTATATCGTTGACGAAAAAGGAACCTTATATACCCAACGGCATGACAAAGAAAACCCTAACTATCTGCTCAATCAATACTCCGTTTTTTTAGAATCCGTCATCAATCGCAATCTTTTTGAGCCATTCTTGACCATTGAATATTATGAGATTACGAAAAGTTCTGCGGGCATTTTTTCTTCTCAGCCAGTACAACTGGAGACTACATCCTTAAACAAAAAATTAAGCTTACGCATCACCGGTGAAGTTTCCAACAAAGATATTGTCTATACAATCTACTGCGATGAAAAAGAATTTTCTTCGCTAGACCATGGCAATCAAGTCTTTTATGCCGCGTATCAACATATACTTCAACTCAGGGGCGGCAAGATTAGTTATCCTATTCATATTACGGATATTGACTTACCCCTTTCCGCATTCCGCCTCGACAACCCAGAGCAATTGCAAACCGTCCATTATTTAAACTACAAACAAAAAATAGAAAACAAATTTAATATTTAAATTTAACGACCTATTTGCGCAAACACTTTGTTGAGTCAGATGGATACAATCGATTACCAAACAACTCGCGCTTCCTCCGCAATCGTCCAGCATTAAACCAAACGCCTGCTAAATGTACAGCTTCGTTTCCCATGTCAATGGACTAATCTTCTTAAATTTTGGTATAATTATCTGGATTTTTCGGAAACTTTAGGGTTATCCGTTTTTGTAAGATTTCATTTTCATCACTCTGGAGAATATCTATGCCAATTAAAGTTGCAATCAATGGTTATGGTCGTATTGGACGTAATATCGTTCGCGCATTATACGAAGCAGGCCGTACCAATGAAATTCAAATTGTTGCAATCAATGATTTAGGCGACGCTAAAACCAATGCCCACCTGACTCAATACGATTCTGTGCATGGAAAATTTCCTTTCGAAGTGAGTGTTGATGGAGATTACATCGTTATTAACGGCGATAAAATCAAGGTATTCTCAGAAAGAGACCCATCAAAACTGCCATGGGGAGAACTAGGTATCGATGCCGTTCACGAATGTACCGGTTTATTCACCAGCAAAGCCAAAGCGTCAGCTCATATTGCTGCCGGCGCAAAGAAAGTCATTATTTCAGCACCCGGCGGCAACGATGTCGACGCAACCATTGTATACGGCGTAAATCATGATGTTCTAAAAGCCTCAGATACCGTCATTTCAAATGCATCATGCACAACCAACTGCTTATCCCCGTTAGTTAAGCCTTTGCTTGACACCGTTGGCGTCGTGAATGGTTTAATGACCACTATTCACTCTTACACCAACGACCAAGTTCTGACTGACGTTTATCACAGCGATCTACACCGCGCCCGCTCAGCCACACAGTCAATGATCCCTACAAAAACCGGCGCAGCTGCGGCTGTCGGCTTGGTATTGCCTGAGCTGGCTGGAAAAATGGACGGTTTCGCAATGCGCGTACCGACTATCAACGTTTCTGTTGTTGATTTAACCTTCCAAGCCGCCAGAAATACCAGCAAAGAAGAAATCGACCAAATCCTGAAAACAGCCTCCGAAGGCTCACTAAAAGGCATACTGGACTTCAACAGCTTACCACTGGTTTCAATCGACTTTAATCACAACCCGGCATCGTCAATTTATGACGCCGCATTGACCAAAGTCATGAATGGCAACCTTGTAAAGGTTCTCTCCTGGTATGACAACGAATGGGGCTTCTCAAACCGCATGCTGGATACCACAATTGCTTTAGTTAACGCAAAATAACGGATTTCCCACATAATGTTAAGAAGAACCAAAATTTTAGCAACACTAGGCCCGGCTACGGATAAGCCGGGCGTACTAGAAGGCATGTTTGCTGCCGGCCTTGACTTTGTTCGTATGAACTTTTCACATGGTTCCGCTCAAGATCATATCAACAGAGCCAATGCTGTACGCGAACTTAGCCTAAAAACCGGCAGACTGGTTGGCATTTTGGCTGATCTGCAAGGCCCTAAAATTCGTATTGCCCGGTTTAAAGATACCAAAGTATTTTTAACCGAGGGACAGAGTTTTGCCTTGGATATCAATCTTGATCCGACGGCTGGCGATAATACCCAAGTTGGTATTACTTATGAACCTTTAGCTCTAGAAGTTAAACCAGGCAGCAGGCTATTGCTTGATGACGGGCGTATTGTGCTTGATGTAGTTAATGTTGAAAACATGCGCGTTAACTGTACTGTTGTCGTTGGCGGCGATCTATCCAACAACAAAGGCATCAACCTGCTGGGCGGCGGCCTCTCTGCGGCCGCATTAACAGACAAGGATAAAGAAGATATTAAAACGATTGCGATAATGAAATGCGACTATGTCGCCATTTCTTTTCCCCGCACCGCCGAAGATCTTCATGAAGCGCGCCGCCTGTTAGTTGCCGAAGGCTGTCATGCAGGTATCGTGGCAAAAGTCGAGCGGGCAGAAGCCATAGAAGTCATGGATGAAATCATTCTGGCATCTGATGCTGTTATGGTTGCTCGCGGCGATCTCGGCGTCGAAATTGGCGATGCCAACCTGCCGGCCGTGCAAAAAGCGTTGATTCGCCGCTCCCGCGATCTAAATCGTGTTGCGATTACCGCCACACAAATGATGGAATCAATGATAGATAACCCGATTCCTACTCGCGCTGAAGTTTTTGACGTTGCCAATGCGGTTTATGACGGCACCGATGTCATCATGCTGTCTGCGGAAACGGCATCGGGCAAATACCCGGTTAAAGCCATTGAAGCAATGAATCGCGTTTGCGTTGAAGCGGAAAAACAACCGATTGTTCGTGTATCCAGACATCGCGTTGATCTGCAATTTGAACGCGTCGATGAAGCCATTGCAATGTCTGCCATGTATATGGCTAACCATACAAAAATTCACGGCATTGCCGCGTTGACCGAGTCAGGCTCTACCCCCTTATGGATGTCCAGAATCAGCTCGGGCATTCCAATTTTTGCACTGAGCCCCCATCAAGAAACACTTGGTAAAGTTACCTTATATCGAGGTGTTTTTCCGGTACTTTTTATTCATGACCTTAGCGATCATGCCGAAGTAAACAGGGCGATAATTGCGGAACTGAAAAGACGCGGCGTTGCTGTTGATGGCGACACATTCATCATCACTCAAGGCGATCTGGAAGGCATCCCTGGCGGCACTAATGCATTGAAAGTTATCACTGTTGGAAATGACTTAACTCATTAAATCTACATTGGCTACTAGACAGCTCTTCCGGCAAGAGGAGCTTCTCGCCAATACTATAAGTTTCATCTTCATGAATGGCCTGAAAATTTAATATTTTCAGGCCATTTTTTGTAGCATCCGCAAAAAATCCCCAACCCTTTTGAGCACAACAACTTACCATGCATGTAATTCATGGAATCAAGCTGTTAGAAACCACCTATCCCCTTAGCCAATGTTGCGTTCCGAGCAGAAGCAACCCTGCGTACAATGACGAGCAATTCTCATCGAATGAATAAGCCCCCCATAACAAGCTGCCAATCGATTGGAATTAGAGGATGAATGCAAATCAGCAATGAAGTCATTTGCCTGTAGATCCTATCAGCACCCACATTTGTAAGACCAAAAACTACACCACAAGCGTTATGTAAGTGGACGAACTAACGTGATCAACAAACATGTCAGCCGATACTCCCATAAATCACTACCCCAAAGCCGCGAATCGGTAATTGGGCGGTGATATTCTCATCGACAGGAATCAAAAGTGGACCGAGCACTACGACAGTAAATCAAGTTAGTATTTTGATCAACGGCTTTAACAACGCGCCGACGGGGCTCACTTAAGGACATACCCCCACCACCACATTCGACATAGGTAAAAATCGTTGCAAAACTGCGACAGAGATCCATTTCGAATATACCCTTACAAAACTCCGAGAGCGGTGATCAGTAACGATCTATTGAGCAACTCTCCAAGGGCATGAACTTGAAATCTGAGAAAAACAGGCTGGTAGTGAAACGAGTTTAGACCGCCCGCGAAATATTAAAATACGACACGCCATTAGCTGTTGCGGTTCAAACTTGATGAAAAGCCTTTCAAAAAAAAACCCTCGTCACCTATTGGTGGCGAGGGTCTCAATTCCTTAGCTGACAACCGAAGTTATCAGCTAATTATTTCATTAGATGAAAGATGGAATTAATGGAGCGTCTACCATAACCATTTGACGGCCGCCAGCTTCATCAAAGAAGAATAACAAACCAGCAAAACGGCTGTCTGGATCATAGATCAAGTCAGCTAAACGGTAAACTTCCCAAGCAGCGTCAGAAGCAGTAACTTGTACAGTTCTTGAAGTACCTGGAGCGATTGGGCTGTTATCGCTAACAGTCAAACCTTCTTCAGCCAACAAGTCATCTGGATAGCCTGTTTCATCTACATGAACCTTAGGATCTAAGAAGCGAACACCAGCAGTGTTGAACTCGCCCAAACGCACTGCAGAATCACCATTGTTAGTGATAGTCAATGTCATTTGCATTGCACGACCTGGTACACGATAAGTTGCATCTTCAACTTTAACGTTAACAGTTCTTGCAGGAAGTTCAATTGGTTTCATGCCACGCAACAAACCAGCTTGCAAAGGAGTTGTTACAGGATACGCTGCGTTTGTGCTGCTCATACCGAAAGCAACGATAGCAATAGTACCAACCGCAAAACCCAAAGCAACTTTCTTGTCACCAGCAGTAATCAAAGAATCCGCTTTACCTGCTTCAACAGCAAGGTGACGTGGAACAAAGATTGGTTTACGAGCCCAATATCCCAACCAAGCCAAACCTAAGGCATACCAGAATGCGTGCCAGAAGTAAGTGTTGCTCAGATTATACGTTTCCAGGTTGATAGTATCACCTAACAGCGTAGTAACTGGGTTAACAAATGATCCCATAGTACCAGTAACAGTTACCCATTTACCTGGACCGATGATTGGACCACCGCCTTTAACGTTCATCATAGTGTGTACGTGCCAATCGCCTGGACGACGCGCTTTTAACAATACTTTGAACTCATAAGTTTCACCCAGTTGCAAAGAAACTGAACGAGGAACCAATTGACCACCGATCCATGAACCTTGACGAATAAATACAGGGCCTGGGATACCGATGTTCAAAAATGAGATTTCAGGTAAATCAACAGTTTCTGGCCATCCTGCGAAAACGTGGAATTTACCAGAGATTGTCATAGTATCGTTAACAGGCACTGTGTCTTTTGACCAGTTCAAGTCAAACCAGTGAATTGTACGCATACGCATGAAAGCGGCTTGCGACTTTTCACCATGAGCAGATGCAGTTGGTGCGTAAAACATCGCTGCTGTAACAGTTACCAGCAGTGCGACAAAGGATAATTT
>Ga0208789_1001395_pt1 | contig 13677 bp, 14 predicted proteins | sample Methanotroph_Enr_FD_187368 | JGI IMG/M metagenome (GOLD analysis project Ga0208789, IMG submission 187368) | Enriched soil microbial communities from Old Woman Creek wetland in Ohio, USA - Methanotroph_Enrichment_5 (SPAdes) (version 2) | ecosystem: Environmental > Terrestrial > Soil > Wetlands...
CCTGGTGCAGGCCGCCCAGGCCGGGGGCCTCCGGTCCCGCCCGCAGCTCCTCCGCGATTTCCTCCGCGCCCATCCGGACCACCTCGGGGCGCTGGAGGACCTGCTGTACCTGCTCCGGGACCGGGCCACCCGGCGGACCGAGCTGCGCTTCGGCGCGAAGCCCGGGCCGCTCCATCCCGTCGACGAACGGTTCGATGTGGGCCGTTGGCGGAAGGAGCACGAGGCTCGCGCCGAGGCCCAGGAGCGCCGGGAGGCCCAGCGGGAGGCGCAGCCTGCGGAGGCCCTTGCGCCGGAGGAGGACCAGGCCATCTGGGGCGAGCTGGCCGACCTCCTGGACCGCACCTTCCGCAACGGGGACTGGGACGAGATCCGGAACGGGGCCCTGATCCCGGGCGATGCCGCCGCCCACAGCCCCCTCATGCAGGGCGTCTGCCGGGCCGCCGTGCCGGAGGTGGAGCGGGCCCTGGCGCGCCAGCCCACCTCCTGGAGCCTCTGGGACATCTGGCTGGGACTCACCGCCACCTTCGGCGGCAGGCCCATCCGCCCCCTCCTGGACAGCCTCGTGCCCTCGCCCACCCTGCCGCCCAGCGCCTGGCCACCCGGGGCGGTGCGGGAGGCCTACGTGGCGGACGCCCGGAAACGGAAGGACTGGCAGGGCCTCAGGGACCTGCTGCTGCCCGAGGTCGAACGGACCCAGTTGGCCGAAGCGGCCTGGGGCCCAACCTCCTTCCGGGTCGAGATCAACGGGAAGGTGCAGGAGGACACGGAGACGGGCGACAGCTGGCGAGGCACCCTGGAGCCCCTCGTGGAGGCGCTGCTCCACCTGGGGGAGACGGGGCTGGCGGACAGCCTCGTGCGGGACGCCTGGGCCCGGCATCCCTGGTCCGGCCTGCCCGGCCGGGCCGCGGCCCTGGCCACCCGCTGCGGGCAGCCCAACCTCGCTGACCAGTGGGCGGGCCTGGCCTCCGGGCGGTAGCCGCTAGACTCGGAGGATCCCCGCGGAGCGATGCCGATGATGTCCCTGTTCCATCCCCCCGACTGCGAGGCCCTGCGGCGCCGGTTCGTGGCCCTGGAGCCCGAGGGTCCCCGTCTGTGGGGACGGATGGACGCCGCGCAGATGCTGGCCCATTGCGCGAAGGGGCTCGAGGCGGCCATGACGGACCGGCCCGTGAAGCAGGTGCTCCTGGGCCGGCTGGTGGCGCCCCTCCTCCGTCCCCTGGTGCTGGGCGAGAAGCCCTTCCGCCGGAACGCGCCCACCAGCCCCCTCTTCGTGGTCGCCGATGCGCGGGACTTCGACGCGGAGATGCGCCGCCTGGCCCACCTCATCGACCGTTTCGTCCAGCGCGGCCCGGCGCCCGCCGGCCAGGTCCCCCACGTCTTCTTCGGCCGCCTCGGCGGCGACCAGTGGGGGCGCCTGATGTACAAGCACCTGGACCACCACCTCAGGCAGTTCAGCGCGTAGCGTTCAGGTCCGGTAGTTCGGCAGCCCCGGCTTCCGGACCCACTCGAAGATGAGGCTGGTCTGGATGTGGGCCACCTCGGGGCGGGTGGTGAAGGCGTCCAGGGCCAGGTCCCGCAGGTGGTGGGCATCCCGCACCGCCACGTGCACCTGGAAGTCGGCGGCCCCGGCCACGTGGTAGAGGGCCAGGACCTCCGGCAGCCCCAGGACGTGCTTCCAGAAGGCCTTCACCTGGGCCCGGCTGTGCTGGCGGAGCTGCACGGCGATGAGGGCCTGGAGGCCGATGCCCAGGGCCGCCGGGTCCACCTCCGCGTGGGCTCCGAGGAGGATGCCCTCGGCCTTCAGGCGTTGGATGCGGGCCAGGCAGGAGGAGGGGGCCAGGCCCACCCGGGCGGCCAGCTCCTTATTGGAGAGTCGGGCGTCCTTCTGGAGGAGCTCGATCAGGGCGCCGTCGATCCTGTCCAGATCCTTCATGGCCGATGTCCTCCTACCTCGTGTCGTGGCGGGTTTGGTGAAGAATATTCAAAAAATGGAAGCCATGCATGTTGAAAATTAGGTAAGTGATGTATTTGACAGGATTCCATCGAACAGGATTCGATGGTTTCGAATGCGTCCCGGCCCTACCTTCGGGCAGTCGCCGCTTGGCGTCCCGTGGAGGTTCCCTTGTCCCAGTCGTCCGTGAAGCCCCAGACCGAGATCTTCTCCCGGGGGTACGACCCCCAGCGGTCGGAAGGCGCGGCGGTGCCCCCGGTCTTCCGCACCTCCACCTTCCTCTTCAAGAACGCGGAGGAGGGCAAGCGCGCCTTCGAGATCGCCTACGGCCTCTCCCCCATGAAGGCCGGCGAGAGCCCGGCACTCATCTACACCCGGGTGAACAACCCCAACAGCGAGATCCTGGAGGACAAGGCCCGGAGCTGGGACCAGGCCGAGGACGCCGCCCTCTTCGGCTCCGGCATGGGCGCCATCAGCAGCACCTGCCTGGCCTTCCTGCGCCCCGGGGACACGCTGGTCTTCGCCGATCCGGTCTACGGCGGCACCGAGTACTTCTTCCGCCACATGCTGCCCCTCTTCGGCATCAAGACCCGGCCCTTCCCGGCCGGCGCCACCGAGGCCGAACTGGAGGCCCTGGTGGCGGGTGATCCCACCGTGAAGGCCATCTACCTGGAGAGCCCCGCCAACCCGACCATCGTGCTCTCGGACATCGGCGCGGCCCGCGCGGTCGCGGACCGCCACGCCACACCTGACCGGAAGATCCTGGTCATGTTGGACAACACCTTCATGGGCCCCATCTTCTGCAGCCCCCTCAGCCTGGGCGCCGATCTCGTGATCTACTCCGCCACCAAGTTCTTCGGCGGGCACTCGGACCTCGTCGCGGGCTTCACCATGGGCCCCAAAGCCCTCATGGGGCAGGTTAAGGTCTTCCGCACCATCCTGGGCTCCATCGCGGATCCCGACACCGCCTGGCTCATCCACCGCTCCCTGGCCACCCTGCAGGTGCGGATGGAGAAGCAGCAGGAGAACGCCCGGAGAATGGTGGACTTCCTCCTGACCCATCCTGCGGTCCAGGACCTCTCCTACCCCGGCCTGCCCCAGATGGGTGAGCGCCAGCTCGAGCTCTGGAAGAAGCAGTGCACCGGCACCGGCAGCATCATCACCTTCAAGGTGAAGGGGGGCGAGGCGGAGGCCTTCCGGGTGCTCAACGCCATCCGCCACATGAAGCTGGCCGTGAGCCTGGGCGGCGTGGAGAGCCTCATCCAGCACCCCAGCAGCATGACCCACTCCGACATGACGCCCGCCGAGAAGCTGCATGCGGGCATCACGGAGAACATGATCCGCGTCAGCGTCGGCCTCGAGGATGTGGACGACCTCATCGCAGACCTGGCCACGGCCCTGGATCAGGCCCAGATCTCCGAACCGGCCTTCGACTGCTGCGGCTGCGGCGGGGACCGGGGGATCTGAGGCGGGTCCATTCCGGGGCTGCCCCCGGGGCGGCGGCGGGGCTATGCTGGGGACCCTTTCCGGGTGAACCCATGGTCCCGCCCCCCCTGGAGCCAGCCTGATGGACGCGCCGACGCCGATCCTGGCGGCCCTGTACGGCCATGACCCCGTCGAGGCGGAGCGCCTGGCCGTGGGGGCCGTCCTGACCCTGCACGAGGCGGCGGCCCTGGGCCGGACGGAGCGCCTGGCTGAGCTGGCGGCTGCGGGCGCGGACCTGGCCGAGCCGGCCGTGGACGGCTTCACGGCCCTGCACCTGGCCTGCTATTTCGGCCAGGTCGAGGCGGCGGCCTGGCTGTTGGATCGGGACGTGCCCCTGGAGGCGGAGGCCACGCCGGCCCGCCTGCGGCCCCTGCACGCCGTCCTGGCCACCCCCGACGAGGGCACTGCCCTGGCGCTGGCCCGGCTGCTGCTGCCCCAGCACCTGGAGGTGGACGCCGCCCAGACCGGCGGCTACACCGCCCTGCATGCGGCGGCCGAGCGGGGCTCCAAGGCCCTGGCGGAACTGCTGCTGTTCCGGGGGGCCGAGGCCTCCCTGCGGACGGAGGACGGCCGGACCGCGGCGGACCTGGCCGAGGCCAAGGGCCACGGGGAACTGGCGGAATGGCTGCGGACACGGGCCTGAGGCGCCGCCGCCTCGGCTAGCCTGGAAGGGCATGTCCCTCGCGCCCCTCCCGCTCAGCACCAAGGTCACAGTCCTCCGGGGCCTGGGCCCGGCGCGGGCGTCGGCCCTGCAGGAAGCGGGCCTCGACACCCTGCGCGACCTGCTCTGGAGCCTGCCCTACCGCTACGTGGACCGCGGCAGCCTGCGGACCCTGGGCAGCCTGGAGCTGCGGGGTTTCGAGGAGCCGGACGAAGGGTTCGGGCTCCGCCCGAGCCCTTCGTGGGGAGCCGGAGGGGGCGGGCGATCCCCTTCCGATGGAATGGAAAGCAGTATCGTCACGGTGCTCGGCACCATCCAGGACCTGCGCCAGAGCACCACGCGGGTGCAGCGCATGGCCCTCACGGAGGTCCTGCTGGCGGACGGCACCGGCACCCTGCGCCTCGTCTGGTTCAACCAGCCCTACCTGGGGCGGACCCTGAAGGTGGGCGATCGGCTGCTGGCCTTCGGTCCGCTCACGATGGGCCGCCAGGGCCTGGAGCTGCGCTCACCGCAGTTTGAACTCATGGGCCGCGGCGAGGAGACGCCCTGGGTTCGCCGCTTCCTGCCCCTCTACCGGAAGCTGGGCCCGCTCACGGGGCGGGTGCGCCAGCGCCTTGTCACCGAGGCTCTGGGCCGGGCCCATCCGCCCGAAGAGTGGCTGCCGCTCGACCTCTCGAAGGACCTGCCGGACACCCTCACCGCCCTGCGCCTCCTCCACGAGCCCCCGGACGAGAGCGACGCCCGCGCCCTGGAGACGGGCACCACGCCCGCCCACCGGCGGCTGGCGGCGGAGGAGCTCTTCGCCTTCGCCCTGGGCGTGGCCCTGCGCCGGGCCGGGCGGCTGAAGCGGCGGGGCCTGGTGGTGCCCACCTCGCCCGACCTGCGGGAGCGGCTGAAGGCCTACCTGCCCTTCAAGCTCACGGGGGCCCAGCGCCGGGCCTTCAAGGAGATCGTGGACGATGTCACCTCCGGCCGCGTCATGAACCGCCTCCTCCAGGGCGACGTGGGCAGCGGCAAGACCCTCGTGGCGTTCCTGTCGCTGGCCATGGTGGCGGAGACGGGCGGGCAGGGCGCCCTGCTGGTGCCCACGGAGGTGCTGGCCCGGCAGCACGCCGCCAGTTTCCAGCGCCTGCTGGGGCCCGAGGCCGGGGCCATGCAGCTGCTGCTGGGGGGCATGAAGGCGGCGGAGAAGCGCGCGGCCCTGGCCCGCATCGCCTCCGGCGAGGCCCGCTACGTGGTGGGCACCCACGCCCTCTTCCAGGAATCCGTGGCCTTCCACAGGCTCCAGCTCGTGGTGGTGGACGAGCAGCACCGCTTCGGCGTGAAGCAGCGCGAGGCCCTGAAGGAGAAGGGCGGCGATCCCCACTGGCTGGTCATGAGCGCCACGCCCATCCCCCGCTCCCTGGCCCTGGCCGTCTTCGGCGACCTGGACCAGAGCGTGCTGGACGAGCTGCCCCCGGGCCGCCAGCCCATCACCACGAAGCTGCACCGCCCCGAGGCGGCCGAGCGGGCCTGGGAGCAGGTGCGCCGGGAGCTGGCGGAGGGCCGCCAGGCCTTCGTGGTGAGTCCGAGCATCGATCCATCGGACGAAGGGAAGGTCCAGCTGCGCGACATCCAGGCCATGGAGGCCCTCCTGCGCGGCATCTTCCCGGACGAGGCCATCGAGGTCGTCCACGGGCGGCTGAAGGCCGACGAGATGGCCGTCCGCATGGGGCGCTTCGTGGCCGGCGCGGCGAAGATCCTCCTGGCCACAACGGTCATCGAGGTGGGCGTGGACGTGCCCAACGCCACGGTGATGGTGGTGGACCACGCCGAGCGCTTCGGCCTCAGCCAGCTCCACCAGCTGCGGGGCCGCGTGGGCCGCGGCGCCCACCGCAGCCACTTCCACATGATCAGCGGCTCCGAGACCGAGCGCCTGCAGACCCTGGTGGAGACCCAGGACGGCTTCCGCATCGCCCAGAAGGATCTGGAGCTGCGCGGTCCCGGCGAATTCTTCGGGGTGCGCCAGGCGGGCCTCCCCCAGTTCCAGGTGGCGGATCTCGTGCGCGACCGCGCCCTCCTCCTGCGCTGCCGCGAGGCCGCCGATCGCGCCCTGGCCCTGGGCCTCAGCGAGCGCCAGATGGACTGGCTGCGCCGCGAGCAGGCCCGGCTGCGCCTCGCCGACGTGAGCTGAAGGCGCCCAGCTTCCGTCGCACGGAGCACAGCGATCCCGGGCTCCGGGAGAGCTGTCGTTGACAGGCCTGCAGAAAAGATCATGATTAGAAAAACATACATCGTTTTTTTACATGAGTCTTTGTCTCACCCAACCCGACTGTCGCCCGGCCGACGGTCCTAGCAGGAGATGAACCATGACTCGACTTTCCAGCCTTTTCCTGGCGCTGGTCCTGGGGGGAGGCTCCGTCCTTGCCGCCGACGCCCCGCGTTCCTACCTGATCCTGGCCAAGGGGCAGGGCCCCGGCAGCACCGATCTGGAGGCCCTGGTGGCCGCCGCGGGTGGCACGGTCACGGGCCGCCTCCCGCAGATCGGCGTGGTGCTGGCGACCTCCGCCAATCCTTCGTTCCTGGCCACCGTGGGTGCGGACCACCGCGTTCAGCAGGCCGCCGAGGACATCGAGGTGCCCTGGCTCCCGAACGAACATGCCACCGAGGCCCAGGCCTCCGATCTCCAGGCCACGGGCCTCAACAGTGAGCCCTACTGGGGCTACCAGTGGAACATACGCCAGATCCAGGCCGACCAGACGGCGGCCAACGGCGACCAGGGCTGGGGCGTGAAGCGCGCCCGGGTGGCGGTGCTCGATGCCGGCATCTGGGGCGGGCACCCCGACCTCGCTGCCAACGTGAACCTGGCGCTCAGCCGGTCCTTCGTCCCCACGGAACCCGGTATCGAACCGGTGGTGTACGGCTTCAACCACGGCACCCATGTGGCCGGCATCATCGCCGCGCCCATCAACAACCGCGGCATCCAGGGCGTGGCCCCCCTGGCCGAGATCGTCCCCGTCAAGGTGCTGCGCAGCGACACCGGCAGCGGTTCCTTCTCCTGGCTCATCGAGGGGATCCTCTACGCTTCGGGTCCCGAGGTCCAGGCCGATGTCATCAACATGAGCCTGGGGAGCACCTTCGACCGCGTGAACGCGGGCGGCGGCGGCTCCGGCCCGCTGATCGCGGCCCTCAACCGCGCCATCACCCACGCCACGGCCACGGGCACCCTCTGCATCGCCTCGGCGGGCAACGAGGGGGTCGATCTCGACAGCCGCCTCTGGTCCATCCCGGCCCAGTCCGGCAACGGCATGGCCGTGTCCGCCACGGGCCCCTGCGGGGGAGCCGACTTCGACCGGCCGGCCTCGTATACGAACTACGGGATGTCGGTGGTCAACGTGGCCGCCCCTGGCGGTGACTTTCTCTGCGGGTACACACCGGACATGGTGCTCAGTCCGGGCGGGCGATCCGCCACGGCCTGGCAGTACTTCTTCGCGGCCGGAACCTCCATGGCAGCGCCCCATGTCGCGGGTGTGGCGGCACTGATCGTGGGGAAGTACGGCCGGATGTCCCCCGCCGAGCTGAAGCGGCGCATCCAGCAGAGCGCCGATGACATCCTCAAGCCCGGCGCCGATCCCTACTCGGGTCACGGCCGGGTGAATGCCTACGAGGCCTTGCGCTGAGGGCGGGATGGGAAGGGACGGAGCCGGTTCACGCCGGCTCCGTCCGACCTGAAACGTTGGGGCGGAAAGGTATTCCAGGCGAAATACCAGGTGCCATCAGGAATTGGGACCATGATGGACCAGGAGCCCGGTCCCGATTTGCCGACGCTCGGAAAGAACCGCCATGTCGAACGACAAGAAACCGAAGAAAGCCAAACCTGCCGTGATCCACGGCGCCACCCACCGCGGGGCGGAGCTGAGCGGCAAACTCGCCGAACCCCTGGCGAAACCTGCGCTCTTCCCGACCAAGAAGAAAAAGTAGGATGGGCCCTCGGGCCTGTTGAGGGTTGGCGCGGCCTGGCGAAGGTGGCCAACCTGTCCCGCCTGCGCCGAGGCCTGAGCGCGAGGCAGGGCAGGAGCGGGCCGGGCTGGGCGGAACCGTCGGTCCGATCCGAGCCGAAACGGGGTGCGCTGTACTTCAGGATTTCTGGGGCGGAACCCGGTCGGCCGATTCCGGGTCCGTCAGCTGTCCCAGCTTGTGATCGACGCGATCCAGTCGATCGAGCAGGAGGCGGGTTCCCTGCTCGTTTTTGTAGCCGGCCAGGACCAGTTTGATGGATACAAGGAGCACACCTGCTTCAAGCAGGAGGTCATGGGTGAGGCCCTTCACGAAGAGGGCGACGACAAAAAGCACCAGGGTCAGGGCCAGGGTGAGGGCTGAGGCTTTATCAAGGTAGCGCTTCATGGCAGGCACCTCCGTGGAAGGGTCGGACGAATGAAACGGATCAGTCCCGCCTGCACCGTGGTGCGGAACGAACCTGGTGCAGCGGGAGGTCGAGAGCGTGCTGAGCGAAGGCCCCCGGGAGCCGGGTTGAGCGGAGGGTCAGGCGCATGGGAGAACCACCCGAGGTTCCCCCGGCTACGCTTGGACGTGGGTGAGATGAAGGATGGTCTTGGCGATCTCCTCCGGCGAGAGGACGAAATCCACGAAGCCGCTGGCAATGGCGCTCTCAGGCATGTCCGGTTGCTTGGCGGTGTCGAGTCGCTGGGCGATCGTGATGCCCCCCACTTCCTTGACGCCCCGAAGGGCCGCCGCACCGTCGCCATCGTAGCCGGAGACAATGACTGCGATGAGTTTGCCCTCCCAGTTCTCCGTCAGGGACCGCAGGAAGACCGTGATGACATCAGGCCATCCTCTGGGCTTTGAGATCGGCTTGAGGCGGAATTCGCCCTCGAGCACATGCAGGTCATGCTGCTCAGGAATGATGAAGACACGGTTCGGGCGAATCAGCAGCTTGTCTGTGATCAATTCCACCGGCATGGCGGTGTAGGTCGGCAGGATCTCGTGGAGCTGGGTCGCGAAGGTCCGCACATGGTTGACGATGACAATGGCGACACCCATGTCCTCCGGAAGGCTCCGGAGCAACCTGATGTAGGCATCAAGGCCACCCGCCGAGCCACCGACGCAGACGACGGGGAAATTCCTACCAGGATGCTTGGCGTTCATGGAGCCTCGCCTGGAACACAGTAGCACTGGAATGCCGCGAAGGACTTGCCACAGGGTAATGGCCAGGAAACCCAGTGGCCATCAGCGCACGAAGCGAGCAGGCCCCGCGCGAAGCCGAGTCGGGGAAACGGTGAGTGAAACCGGAAGCCAAGGCAGATGGGGTTCGAGGGGAGGATAAGGGTGCGATTTTGGGATCTTTTGGTGGGGTGAGCTCAGGCCGCCGGTGGTCGCCGGTGGCTCTGGGGTGCCGGCATCCAGCACCTTCCGGAAGGTTTCACCGGTCCGATGTGTGCGCTCGCCGATTGTTAACGCCGGGCATTGGGGAGGGGGGTACCTTAAGGCTGCACAGGGGGGAGCAGACCATGCACGAAATGTTAACCAGCCCATACATTGTCCCCATCGCGGGGGTTTTGGCCGGAATCACCTGGATAGGGTTCACCTCCTGGAGGAAGGTCAGAGAACAGGAACTGAATCACGAACGCGAGATGCGTCAGAAAGAGATGGATCACGAACAGAAAATGAAGGAAATGGAGCTGGAACGGGTCCGCCAAAAAGATAAACAGTGATTTGGAAAATGCCTCCCATCGCCAACGGTCGAGGGCTCAAAGGCAGGAACACCAGAGGGTGAGAGCGAGTGTGAAGTCAGGGCAGGCGGGGTCCGAGTCGAGCGGCGGCCAGGACCGCGAAACGTCGCCTTGATTCAGGAAGCTGGGGACTCTGGAGGTTGCCATAGTTCAATCCGGTTCCCCTCGGGATCCATGACCCAACCGAATTTTCCAAAATCAGATTCATCGACTTTGGAATCGACCTCACATCCTTCAGACCGAAGGGCCTCAAGGACCGCCTGGAGGTCTTCGACCACATAGTTCACCATGAACGTCGATCTGCTCGGGGCGAAGGTCCCGGTGGAATCCGGGAAGATGCTCCAGACCGTCATCCCGCCAGGCCGGTCACAGGGGAACGTGGTGCCGCCCCAGTCCTGGACGTCGATGCCGAGGTGAGCCCGGTACCAGGCCCGGAGCGCTTCTGGATCACGTGCCTTAAAGAAAATCCCACCGATCCCGACAACTCGTTTCATGGGAGCACCTCGTTTGGATGAGACCTTGAGATTGGCCCTCGTGAGGCAAACCTGCGGATGAAGCGAGGCAATCCCGCCTGCTTCGAGGCGGTCAGCGAAGCCGAGGAAGAGAAATGAAGAGAAAGAGCGGAAGGTGATGAAGGCGGGGGCCGAGTTGAGCGGGAGGTAAGGCCTCGGGGGGTGGATTGTTCCTTGCGGCCAGGGCGGCCAGTCCCGTCAGTCCAAGCAGAACGGCGCCGAGGCGAAAAAGGAACTGGGGTCTGGTCCGAGTTGGGGTGGCAAGAAAGGAGAGGACACCCGGATCGGCCAGCAGAAGGCAAAGAGTGCGTGCGGTGGTTCGCACCTTGGTCGAGCGAGAGGCTATCGGCCCACAATGACGGCTGCAAAGGCCCACCACAGTTTCCAGGCCTGACCAGTCATTTTGATTATGGAGCCCTGATGCATGGAAGCGACCTAACGTACGAAGCTAGGCAGCACTTCCAACGCCCAGGGTGTGGGTGCCCCACGCTTATGCCTCATCATAGGCCTTCTCCAGTGCCGCCACGTCGAGCTTCACCATTGTCATCATGGCTTCCATCACCGCCTGAACCTTTTTGGGGTTCTTATCGGCAATGAGTTCCATGAATCGCCGCGGGACAATCTGCCACGAGAGACCGAACGGATCCTTGATCCAGCCGCACGCGTTGGGCGTCGCCCCAGCCTTGACCAGTTTGTCCCAATACGCGTCGACTTCGGCCTGGTTCTCGCAATCAACATAGAGCGAGAAGCCTTCAGAGAACGTAAAGTAGGCGCCCCCGTTGTAGCCCATGAAGACCTGACCACCGACGACGAATTCGGCAGAGGTGATCGGACCGTCCTTGCCGGTGCGGGCTACGTTCCTGATTTCGGAGTCCGGGAAGGTGGCGGTGTAGAACCCCATGGCCGCCTCGAGCTGATCGTTGAACATCAGGAACGGTGTTACTTTCGTCATCGGAGATTCTCCTTCATCGCGGGCGATGGTAAGCCGAGGAAGCAAGTGGATGAGAGAGAGCGGCGGACAATGCAGGCGGGGTCCGAGTTGAGCGGTGGGTTAGGCGTTCGGGGGATGTGATTCAATCGATGCCTTGGTAGGCGTTAATTGTGATAATCAGGTCTTCGCGGAGGGCGCCGATTCCAGTGATGTAGATGTCGATGATTCCGCCCTTAGGGTATTCCTCATACAAGAGCGAAAGGCAATGCAGGCGGGGTCCGAGTTGAGCGGAGGGTTAGGCGCAGGGGTTGGGATCAAATTGATTTCTCTAGTTCAAGATTACCATCGAGAAACTTGAGATCGAATTTTAGAAGAGTGACCAGCCACCGATTGTTGGATTTTGAGAGATTGAATAAATAAGTACCCACAAATATGCGCGTTTTCATCTGCGTAGTGATCTTGGCACGGTGGTGAAAAGCTACGCCGTGACATTTGACCGTAGCCGAGTCACCTTTGATGCTTGTCTGGAAATTACTTACTTGATGATGAACGTGGTCAAGGGGCTTGAAGCCAGTAGCCCACGCTGAACTGATCTCGTTGGGTTTCATGGCTGTAGGTGTACCTCCAACAAGAGAGGTCATATCAAGCGTGAATGAATCGGTGAAACAACTCTCCAGGGTCGTCCAGTCGCGTTCGTCGGTTGCAACGAAAAGGCGAATGATCACATCTTCAATTTCTAGCCGATTTCCGAGCTCTTGCTGGCTGTAGGCCACGTGCGATCTCCTTAGATAACAGTAACGGTATGGGCGAAATCTAATGGCGCCTAACGGAATGAGCTAACCGGCCCCGCCTGCGCCGAGACGCTGAACGAAGCCGAGGAAGCGAGTGGATGAGAGAGAGCGAATGGCAACGCAGGCGGGGTCCGGGTTGAGCGGAGGGTTAGGTCTTCAGGCTGGGCCAATGTTTGCAGATCAACCACCAAGCTCCTGATGCAATGATGGAAGCAATTACTCCGATAACAAAACCGATGAGCCGTTCTTTTGCAATCTGACGTGGTGACGGAACACCGGCAAGTTTTTTGAATACTTCAATATCATTATTCGCAATGCCACGAACAGATTCTAATTCTTGCTCGGCAATGGCCTTCTCGGCTTGAGCTTTTTCGAATCTTTCCATTACCTCAGCAAGTTCAGCTTTGCTGGTTTCAGCAGAATGCTTTAGTTCGTCTATTGCAGATAACGCCGAAAGGAGATTCTTTTTTGCTAAATCTATTTGTGCAATCCGGTCATCAATGTCTCTGCTCTCGCGTCGAATTGGGAATAGATTGAAATAGAACCTGTCGTCTCGAACCCCGTACTCAATAACGGGTGTTGTCCAGATCTCAAAGATCCTGGCGAGAATTTTTGAGGGGATGTCGGTAAACATTGATTGGAGACCTAACGAAGGAAGCTAACCGGCCACGCCTGCACCGAGGCACTGAGCGAAGCCGAGGAAGCAGGGACAAGAGAAAGAGCGGGAAACAATGCAGGCGGGGTCCGAGTTGAGCGGAGGGTTAGGCATTACCATCTGAACGCAGGCCATTCAGCGTTGTCTTCAAAATCAGAAGGCGAACAATTTTGTTCCTTGGCCAAGTTAACCATCGTGGCTTCGAACGCGCGGTACTCATTTGAAATTGGATTAATATCTTCAAGAAGCCGCAGTATCATCTGAAGTCTTTTGGATTTGGTATTATATTTTGTCACATATATACGACTTTGATGCGTAACAAATTCAACAAGGTAATTTTCAGGTAAACCATTTAGTGTCCGCATCCAATTTAGGCAATCATGCGACAGTTGTGGCGAGATTTCTGAAAGGGCAATCTCAATGCACGACTCAAGCCTGTACAGGTCTGATTGAACCGCTCGAGATGTTGGGACGAAGCTTGCTGCCCAGCGAAGCAAGCTGATTTGCACGAGGATTACAGGCCACAACGAGTCGAAGCCGCGATACGAAACCTGGTCAAGAGAATCACGGCCAAATACTTTGTTCTGTCGATCATTTTGGTAAGAATGGCGAATCTCGTATGCGAGCCCGAGGACGAAGTCTCCAAGTGAGGGAGAGAAAGGTCCATCTTGTACAAGCGAGTGTATCGATTCATGAATACTCTTTAGGTCGTAGTAATCGCCGAAAATGGTTATTCCGGCTGCATGCTTTGTTGGTATTCCTATCAACATGTAAGCGGCTCCGAGTAATGCCTAACGAAAGCAGCTAACCGGCACCGCCTGCACCGAGGCGCTGAGCGGAGCCGAGAAAGCGAGAAGTTGAGAGAGGTTGTCAGTTCCCCGTCAAGGTACCACGGTGCATTTCCTTCGCGCGGAAAGGATCGGCCCACCGGGAGGGGTGCAAGGCCGCGAAAGGCGCGCCAG
>Ga0208789_1001396_pt1 | contig 13657 bp, 10 predicted proteins | sample Methanotroph_Enr_FD_187368 | JGI IMG/M metagenome (GOLD analysis project Ga0208789, IMG submission 187368) | Enriched soil microbial communities from Old Woman Creek wetland in Ohio, USA - Methanotroph_Enrichment_5 (SPAdes) (version 2) | ecosystem: Environmental > Terrestrial > Soil > Wetlands...
CCGAGATTCGAGGCAAATCTTGGCTTATTGGGCAGCACGAACAATAAAAGCTAAATTTATTCTTGGGTTGGCCTCTGATCTAGATGCTCTCGGTTTTACGAAGAGGTTGAAATACGATTACCTGGTTAAAGTGAGAGATTTATGGTGGTTTTTTAATGGCATACTTACAGAAATTGTTTACCCCTTTTTAGTACGGAAATCTGATCTTGTAATTGTTCAGCATGAAGGCCAAAAAAAAATGATCCAGAATAAATGTATCAAATCTGAATTATTTGCTAATTTTATTAATATCGATAAGATAGTAGTGCCAGCAAATGTTACTCAGAAGGATTTCATTTTTGTAGGTTGGCTGGATAAGCGCAAAGGATTTGTCGAATTATATGAACTAATCAAAAAATCTCCAAATCACGCTTTTAAGATAATCGGCCCGCCCCGCGATAAAACAGGACATTTTTACTATGAAAAGCTTAAATCATTTAAAAATGTTTCCTTGCTGGGTAAATTGAGTCATTCTGAAACTCTTATTCACATTGCTAACTCAAAAGCACTTATTTCCACATCGCCCATGGAGGGTTTTCCAAATGTTTTTATTGAAGCATGGGCATGCGGTATTCCTGTATTATCTTTATATGTTGATCCCGGGAATGTTATAGAACATGAAGAGTTAGGTGGTATAGCCAACGGCAATATTGATTCTTTGATAAAAATGATGGGTCAAATAAAAAACACTCATGAGTTCTCTACCAAAGCCAAAACTTATGTTATAAGAAATCATGCTTTTAACGCAACCAGGATTGCCGAATTAGATAAATTATTCAAAGAACTTTAATAAGGCAAACAATTTATTAGAGGCTTAAGATATTACTAATCAATTAAATAATTCGTTGGTTTGGTGAGTACCCTGAAGTTACATTTCCATTTTTTATTTCCTATCCAGTAATTGATAAATAGCTTAAAGTTGAAGATTTTATTTCTTATTGATACTCTTGTGTCAGGAGGCAAAGAACGCAGACTCACCGAACTCATGAAAGCATTGAAAGGTCACCCTCAAATTGAATTTGAGTTGATGACTATGAGCAATGACATTCATTATAGCGAGATACTTGACCTTGGAGTTCCGATACATTACATGTTAAGAAAAAAGAAGAAAGATCTTTCTGTTTTTAATAAATTTTATAGATTGTGCAAAGAATCAAAACCAGACATTGTGCATTGTTGGGATAGCATGACTGCTGTTTACAGTGCCCCAGTTTGCAAACTATTGAAAATCATATTTATAAATGGAATGGTGGTAGATGCTCCAGCCAAACAGAACATATTCAATAAGCCATGGTTAAGGGGGAAATTAACTTTTCCGCTTTCTACAGCTGTTGTAGGTAACTCATGTGCTGGGATATCAGCATATAAAGTGCCAAATAAGAAAAGTGTTGTAATTTACAATGGTTTCAATTTCAATAGAGTTGAGAACCTGATAAATAGTGATCAAATCCGGGAAAAACTGAACATCAATACTAGATTTGTTGTTGGAATGGTCGCTTCATATAGCAGATATAAGGACTATAAAACTTTTTATACCGCTGCAATACTCTTATTAGAATCTCGAAATGACATTACCTTCCTTGCAATTGGAAATAGAACTGATTCAATTGAATCAATTAATTTGATCAGTAGCAAATACCTTCCCTCTTTCCGATTGTTAGGGGAAAAATCAGACATTGAATCTTATATTAATACTATGGATTTATGTGTATTATCAACTTTTACTGAAGGAATTTCCAATTCTATACTTGAATATATGGCAATGGAGAAACCGGTAATAGCTACTGACGGGGGCGGTACAAATGAAATTATAGTTGATCAGGAAACCGGTTTTTTAATAAATGCATCAAGACCTGAGGAATTGGCGATCAAAATGGGAATACTTCTTGATGATGAGAAAATGCGCTTTCAAATGGGAAAGGCTGGAAAAGATCGTATAACTAATAAATTTTCTATAACCCAAATGATAAACGAATATATAGACTTATATCAAAGTGTCTTGTCAAAATAAAATTCTTTGTGGAAACATTATAAAATACAAAATTAATAGTTAATCGTTCATTAAAATTCGATAATTTATCCTTCAATATGATTTAATATTGCCTATATATGACGAAGATGATGAATTTAGCAATTTTACTGGATAATGAAGAAATATTTTTATGGGAGTACCAGGTACTTGATGAATTACTTAATTCAGGGCTCGCTAATTTTAACGTTATTATAAAAAATGATAAAAAAAGTAATGATGTAAGGCATAATCATTATTCCCTGTTCTATATATTTCACGAAAAATTAGACAGGTATCTTTATAAAAAGGAATTTGATTTTGATAAAAAAGTCAATATTACCAATCGATTAAGTACAACACCACTTATAAATTTAACTATTGAAACCTTAGTTGAGGGTCAAATAAACACGAACATCAATAATATTCATAATTATGACCTTGATTTTATTATCAATTTTGGAAAGGCACCGGTAAAGAAGGAATTAGCAAATGCCTGCAAATATGGCATTTTGACTTATAATATTGGCAATTACAGCAATTATGATATAACGCCTTCCTGTTATTGGGAAGTTGTAAATAATATGTTTGAAATTGAGGTAGTAATACGATTATTCAATAAAGAATACGAAAAAGAAATCGAAATTTTCCGAACCGGAATCTTGCCGCATTCCAATTCAATAAACTTAAGCAGGAATAGCTCATATAAGCTGGCATCATTACTAATACCGAGAATTATCTCTGGAATTCACCTGAATGGGAATGCATACATTGAAGAATTGAAGAGGAACTTTAATTACGATGAGGAGTTGTCTGGTTTTACAGGATATAAAGCTCCTTCCTCAGTTAAAGCATTTTCGAACTTAATTTCAGTATTCAATCGGTTCATAGCATACAGGTTCTGGTATCATTATACGGGATACTGGTCGCTTATTTACAAATTAAATGATAAAAATGAGTTATTCCCGTCTAATCCAGGAACTTTTAAAACGTTGAAAGCACCAAAAGGGACATTTTGGGCAGATCCTTTCGTAATCAGCAGAGATAAACATCACTACATATTTGTTGAAGAATACATATACAAAACGGGTAAAGGACATATATCAGTATTAAAATTGGACGAAAAGGGAGTTTTGTTAAACTGTGAAAGAATACTGGAAAAACTGTATCACTTGTCCTACCCACACATATTTGAACATGGAGGAGAATATTATATGATCCCTGAAACCGGTTCGAACAAAACAATTGAACTCTACAAGTGTACATCTTTTCCAAATAAATGGGTCTTTGTAAGGAATATTATGGAAAATATCTCGTCAAGGGATACAACAGTCTTTTATTATAATAACAAATGGTGGTTATTCACTTCAATCATTGAGTTGACGACCACTACATTATCTTTTAACGAATTATTTTTGTATTATTCCAACGATTTATTCTCTTCAGACTGGATAAGTCATCCTGAGAATCCGATAGTAAGTGATCATAAAGTATCACGTCCTGCGGGAAAAATATTCATAAAAGATAACAAAATATATCGTCCCTCACAAGATTGTTCAGGAATTTATGGAAAGGCTTTGAATATCAACCAGATAATAAAGTTGACAGAGAATGAATACGAAGAAATTCCAGTAAAGAAAATAGAACCTAATTGGAATAAAAAAGTAAAAGGAACACATACCTACAATTCTAATGATAAAATTACTGTAATGGATGTTTTTACAGAAAGAAAGCGAATTAACAGCAGAAATTGATTTTTTCACATTATGTTTCAACAGTGGAACTGGTTTGTTTTGATATTTAATTAATACTTTCATGAAAATACTACAAATAAATAATTATCATTATGTTAGGGGCGGAGCCGATCGCGTGTACCTCAACACAGGAAAATTATTAGAAGATCACAATCATGAAGTGTTATACTTTAGTTCTCTAAATGATGAAAACATTGAGACGGTCTATTCTGAATTTTTTGTTCCTTTAAGTGATAAACGGAACGCAAATTTTCGTGAAAAAGTTATCGGAACAAAGGACTATTTATATAATAATAGTGCTTACCATAATTTAAATAAACTAATAGAAATTCATCAACCCGATATTGCACACCTGCATTTATACAGCGCAGGACTTTCCACTTCCATTCTCAGATCACTTAGAAAACATCATATTCCGATTGTCCAGACCGTTCATGATTATCGTCTTTTATGTCCGGCTAACTCCTTTTTGGATTCCAGGAATAATATCTGTGAGAAATGTAAAAACAAAACCTATCTACAATGCGCACTTAATAAATGCAGTGACGGCAATTTCTTATACAGTTCAGTGGCAGCAATGGAAGCATATACGCGAAAGTATTTTATTAATCCGCTGGATTATATTAAACAATTCATATTTGTCAGCAACTTTGCTCAAAATAAGCACATTGAATTTGATAAGAGATTTGAACATAAGTCTTCTCAAATGTTTAATTTCACGCAGTTACCTGAGCAATATTCCAAATTAAATAAGGAAAGATATTTCCTGTATTTTGGAAGGCTATCCAGGGAAAAGGGTATTCAGACTCTATTGAGAGCAGCCAAAGATGCAAACATTAAGCTGAAAATCGCAGGTAGAGGTCCAATGCAGAATGATGTTGCAGAATATGCTCAACAGGATATAAATGTTGAACTTTTGGGACATCAGTCGGGTAATAAGCTGAAGAAACTTATTGATGAAGCTTTTTTTATAGTAGTACCTTCGGAATGGTATGAGAATAATCCAATGACAGTTATTGAAGCGTATGCATTAGGAAAACCTGTAATTGGAGCAAGAATTGGAGGTATAACTGAAATTGTAGTAGAAAGTAAGACAGGTTATCTATTTGAATCTAGGAATTCCATGGATTTAACTGGAGTTTTGAAAAAGGCAAAAGATATGACTGATAAAGAATATACTCAAATGTCAAGCGAGGCCAGAAAGTTTGCGGAAATTAATTTTTCACCCGAAAGGCATTATGAAAAATTGATGAACATTTATACTCAATGCTTAAAAAATGCTTAATAAAATAGTTACACTATTATTCAGTAAACTTGGTAGAACCGGCTATACAATTGATTCATCAATTAGTACTTTCAATTTGTTAATTATAATAATGGGTACAATAATTCAATTACTGCGATAATTTAGAATCAAATATTTCCTGGGGAGTTCAAATAGATTAATTTTTTTAGGCGTCGTTGTAAAATCAAACATAAGAAGAATATCCATTTTTGGCAAGACGATAACAATTGGGGATAATGTTGAAATTAATGCGCTTTCCAGAGATGGAATCATAATTGGGAATAATGTGTCGATTTATAGAAATACGATAATTGAATGTACCGGTGTAACCAGGAACTTATGAATAGGTATAGAAATTGGACATAATGTGGGAATTACCCAAAATTGCTTTATTCAAGCGAGATGGAAAGTGTCCATTGGAAGCAACGTAACATTTGGACCTGGTGTTTCTGTGTGTTCTGAAAGTCATAACTATTCCGACTTATCCAAATTTATTCATGAACAAGGAGAAACACGTAAAGGTGTTGTTATAGAAGATGGTGTTTGGATGGGAAGTGGTGCCATTATTATAGATGGTGTAACAATTGACCACAATTCTGTAATTGCAGCAGGAAATGTTGCAAATAAAGATTTTCCACAATACTCAATTGCTGAAGGGGTACAAGCTAAAGTATTAAAAATGATAGTAACGAATATTATTAACTAATTTATAATGAAACGAATCTATATTGCCGGATGCGGTGGAATGCTGGGAGAAGCATTTTATACGCAATTTAAAGATGACTATGAACTTAAATGTACAGATAAGGATGTAAATGATTCCTGGCTCAGTTATTTGGACTTTCGGGATTTAGCAGCATACAAAAAAGATGTTCTTGAGTTCAATCCTGATTACTTATTTCATCTTGGTGCCTATACTGATTTGGAATTTTGTGAAAATAATGTGGAAGATACATATCTCACCAACACATTAAGTGTCGAAAACGCTGTTTACATAGCGAACGAACTCAATATTCCTGTTTTATATATAAGTACAGCGGGCATTTTTGACGGGAAAAAAGATGTATATGATGATTGGGATGTGCCTAATCCTTTGGGACATTATGCACGTGCAAAATATGCCGGTGAAAGGTATATAATAGAAAATACAAAACGTTATCTTGTATGCAGGGCTGGTTGGATGATGGGTTCTGGTCCGAAAAAAGACAAAAAATTTGTTCAGAAGATTATGGCACAATTGAAGGCTGGCAAGAAGGAACTGCACATCGTGAATGACAAAGATGGAACACCTACTTATACTCATGATTTCGCAAAAAATGTAAAGCTATTGCTGCAAAAAGAATATTGGGGTTTATATAATATGGTTTGTGGAGGACAAACCAGCCGACTGGAGGTTGCCCAGGAAATGATAAATATTCTTGGATTGGATAAAAAAGTTAAAATCTATCCTGTTTCGTCAGATTATTTTAAAAAGGAATACTTTGCCGACCGGCCCCTATGCGAGCGATTGATAAATCGCAAGCTTAATAACAGGAATTTAAATATTATGCGCGATTGGAAAGTAGCGTTAAAGGAATACCTTGACGACTATTATAAAGCCTATTTACCTGAATAATGATACGATATTTTCAGAATTATCTTTAATATTGACATGAAATACAATTTTTCAATTGCCATTTAATACTTTATCCTCTGGTAACCCAATTTGATTAAGCGGTTGGAACATTTATGAAAAAAAAGCTTAGAATTGCAGCATTTGGGTTCCGTTCTCTTCCTATGCGTGAAGGATGTGCCGGGGCTGATAAATTTGCATTGGAATTGTATCCACGACTTGTTAAATCAGGACATCAGGTAACCGGGTACAACCGGTTATACCCTGGCCAGGAACCAATAGCTTATGAATACAAGGGCGTACAATTGAAGAACTTCAAAACAATAAGTCAGAAAGGATTTGATACGTTATTACATTCATTCAAATGCACCCTCCATATTATTTTTCATAATACAGCTGACATTGTTCATATCCAAAATGGAGGGAACAGTATATGGGCTTTTTTTCTTCGTTTATCAGGAAAAAAAGTCTTTATAAGCCAGGATGGTATTGACTGGAAAAGAGAAAAATGGTCATGGTACGGCAAGTTTTTTTTAAAATTATCAGCTTATTTTACAGCATATTTACCTAATCAGGTTATTTTCGACAATGTTTTTGCTCGCGAACTTTTTGAGAAGAAGTATAGAAAAAAATTTGAATTTATTCCTTTTGGAAGTGATGTTCCGGATTTTACTGAAAACATTGAAATATTCAATAAACTTGGTATTCAAAAAGGTGAATATTTTCTATTTGTAGGTCGATTTATTCCTGATAAAGGGCTTCATTACCTTATACCAGCATTCGAAAAACTTAAAACCACAAAAAAACTTGTTCTGGTAGGAGGATCACCTAATCCTTCCGATTATGAAATTACTTTGCGATCAACCAGGGATTCTCGCATTATTTTTGCAGGGTATATTTATGGTGACGATTCTTTACGACTTATTAAAGATGCTTATTGTTACGTTCAACCTTCTGATGTCGAAGGGCTTTCACCTGTAATTCTTAATGTAATGGGAATGGGAACTCCTTTACTTTGTAGTGATATCAAGGAGAATAAATATGCAGTTGCTGATACGGCTACACTTTTTAATGCCGGAGATACTAATTCTTTGGAGGATTCCCTGAATGAATTGCTAATATCAGATGAATTGATGATGGGAAAAGCTGAAAAAGCCAGAATAAGGGCACTTTCATTATTTAGCTGGGATTATGTTACCCTTGAACATGAGCGTGTTTTTGAGGATTCCTTGATGAAATATTCTAATTTACTAATAAAATAGCTATGAAAAGCCAAAGACTAAAAGTTCTGATAGTCGCTCATGAATTTTCTCCATTCAAAGGCTCTGAATGTGGAGTAGGATGGAATCTGATTACACGAATAGCGAAATATCATGACATAACAGTTTTATATGCAAGCGGGAGCCAATTCAGACCAAATAGCTATGTTCAGGACGTCAATAATTATTTTTCTACTGCAGATTCTATTCCCGGGCTAACAATCATTAACATCGATCAGCCGGTAATTACCAGATTCATTTCATTTCTTAACTCTCCATTAAAAAATTTAAGCCAGATAGGTTTGCCTTTTTTATATTATACAGGTTATAAATTCTGGCAAAAAGAAGCTTTTCGGGTTGCAAAACGACTACATAAAACCAATCATTTTGATATTGTTCACCAATTAACTCAAATAACTTTCCGGGAACCAGGATATATGTGGAAATTAGGTGTTCCATTTGTTTGGGGACCAACAGGAAATACCACTAATCTGCCAAAGGAATTTTACCCTCTTTTATCATTTCGTGGAAGGATAATGGAACGATTGCGTTCATTTTCAAATAATTATCAGTTTAATTATACAGCCAGGGTTATTAAAGCGAATAAGAGAGCTGCGCTCATCTATGCATTTTCTAACGAGGATGCATGGCGATTCAGAAAGAGAGCTACAGGAGACGTGAAAATAATGCTTGACGTCGGAACTTATGATGGTTTCCGGAAACCAACCAGCAAAAAGCTTGATTCGCAAAAATTAAAAGGCATATGGTGCGGGCAATTTAGTGAACGAAAAGCTCCTTCAATTCTATTACAGGCATTAGCCAAAGATCCTTTGACAAAAGACATGATTGATATTCTTATTGTTGGAAGCGGCCCGTTAAGAGAGGCTATGTTCATAATGGCAAATTCTTTGCAATTGCACAATATACGATGGATTGAAAATGTCAGTCACGATGAGATATTCACTTTGATGGGAGAGGCTGATTTTTTTGTTCATACAAGCCTCAGAGAAGCAACTTCTAGTGTATTAACGGAAGCTCTTACTATGGGCATTCCTGTAATTTGTCACGATGCAAATGGTATGTCGATCGCTATAAATGAAACCTGTGGGATTAAAATACCGCTGGCTTCACCGGAAGTGAGCATTAATGGATTTCATGAGGCAATGAAAAGCCTCATTTTAAATAGAAACTTGCTTGAAGAACTCAAATCTGGGGCAACAAAAAGATCTCCTGAGATTAGTTGGGATAGTATGGCCGAAATTATAGCCAACGATTATCAGACTATTGTTAATTAGGTTATTTAAAGAGTTGATTAATAGAATAAGTATCTTTGCGAAACGAAATCAAAACTGTATTATTATCAAATTCAGGAAAAGAGGATTTATTTATAGTATATTAGCCTCGAACAAGATTTATAACTATTAAGGCCTTCATAGAAATTTGTAATTAATCAGGCTTCAAGAATATATAATATGGAGAAATGGGAAGGAATTCAAAACTGTTTGATATTTGCTATTAATACGAATCAATAGTTAAAAGATGAGTGGAATAAAAGCAGTAGCAGTTTTGCGAAATACATGCATCGGCAACCCTGCAGATGAACAAGTCTTACAAACTCTTTGAAAGTCAGTTCTTTCTTCAACCAGTAAAAGAAAAATTCGATGGGTTGCCAAATGGTTGATACAACATTCGAGAACAGATCATTGGAGGCTCTCTCCAATTGTTTTCCTCATTCTGACTGGTTGTATGCCTTTAATAGGTGTTAACATAAATGAGTTCTTTGAAGAAGTAAAATTGTCGAAATAATTAATATTATGATAGATTTTACCCCTATAGAATATTCGATTTTCAAAGTTCAGTTAAATGGAATATTAATAAAATATGAATCATGGAATTAAATGCTATAATCAAACAGGTAAATAAAATTTTTATCGAATTATTTGAAGATGAAAGCATTGTGCTTTCAGAAAAAAGTGATACGTCTGAAGTAGAGGCATGGGACTCTCTAAATCATATTCAGGTAATAACTGCAGTAGAAAAATATTTTAAAATACGATTTGAACTAAATGAACTATTGAATTTTCAAAATATTGGCGATCTTTGTAGAGGAGTTCAAGCCAAGCTAGGTTGAGAGTTCTTAACTATGAAAAATTCAAATATCCTGATTTAGTATAGAATAATATATTTAACATAAAAATGATAATATTTAATTCTGTAAAACAATGATCTCAACGTCAATAGTCTATTTTATTTTTCTGGTGTGTACATTAATTGTATTTTACTTGTCTCCGGTAAAATATAGAAATTATGTTCTGATTATAGCAAGTCTGGTATTTTACACGTATGTCAAATTTTCCTATGTAATAATTATTCTCACGGTTATTAGTACTAATTATGTTATTGGGATTAAAATTGAGGATTCGGATACAAAAAAGCTAAAGACCCGTTACCTGTATTTAAGTTTATTAATAAATCTCGGAATACTCATATATTTTAAATACTGGAATTCAATCATTAATAATATTTCTTTATTTTCCGCAGATTCCTTCTTGAAAAATAATTTTTTACTTAGAGAAATTATTTTACCTCTTGGCTTGTCATATTATATTTTCCAAACTATAGGATATATTCTGGATATCTATCGTGGTTCAAGGAAATCAGAAAAGAATTTTTCGAAATTTAGTCTCTTTATTTTATTTTTTCCAAAACTGCTTGTTGGCCCGATTGAAAGAGCAAAGAACCTATTGCCTCAATTGGGAAAATACCATTTATTGAATAAAGAAGATCTTATTGCTGGTGGTAAACTTATTATTTGGGGTCTTTTTAAGAAATTAGTCGTGGCAGATCGCATTTCTTTATATGTTGACGCTGTATATTCAAATCTTCCTTCTCATAATGCTTCAACGTTTTGCCTGGCTACATTACTTTACCCGATACAGGTGTATGCTGATTTCTCAGGCTATACAGATATTGCGATTGGATCTGCAAGGTTGTTTGGCATCAATCTGATGGAAAATTTTAAACAACCACTTTTTGCTAAAAACGTTTCCGATTTTTGGCGTCGCTGGCATATTTCTTTGTCCTCCTGGGTTAGTGATTATATTTATACACCAATAGTTATCAAGAGGAGGGATTGGGGAAGTTTTGGGGTTGTTTATGCATTACTGATTAGTTTTATCATAATTGGAGTTTGGCACGGAGCTTCGTGGAATTACGTAATATTTGGAATTATTCAGGCAGCGGCTCTAATTTATGATTTGGAAACCAAAAACTTTAGAAAAAAGCTTTCTAAAAGAATCCCTGGATATATTTATAATACATTTAGTATCCTTCTTACTTTCCTCTTTTTCGCATTTTCATTGGTTGTTTTCAGAACAACTAATTTATCAGGTGCAGTGAACATAATACATGTAATGTTATCTGGTTCAGGAAAATTGTTTATTGATCATCCTTCAACTATGCTTTTTATCATTATTGGAAGTGTAATTCTGCTTACTTCCGATTTTATTAAGGAATATGGGAAAACCAGATATAATGTTATACATGTGAGAGGATGGATATTTCAAGCTCTCGCCTATTCACTGTTGATTCTTTATATTATAGTGGCTGGAGTCTTTGATGGTGGGCAGTTTATCTATTTTGCATTCTAAAAAACAAAAAGACTATGATAAATGCGATTAGAAATAAAATTATACACAATTCGTTCATGAATTTCCTATTGAAATTATTTGCGTTTGTACTAATTGTTATTATTCTGGACTTTTCAATAGGTACTGTTCTAAAGCATTATTATTTTAAACAATATTCTGGTTATGAATTTCGAACAATGTATGCTATGGAAGAAACTACCGCGGATTTATTGATATTCGGATCTTCGAAAGCCAATCATCAATATTATCCCGCTATTTTTGAGAATCGTTTGAAGCTAACATACTATAACGTTGGCCGGGATGGAACTTCTATTTTTTATTCTTATGCCATACTTAAATCGATTTTAAAAAGGTATTCTCCCAAAATGATTATTTTGGATATCACCAGAGAGTTTGGAAAGAATCAGGAAAGTTATGACCGGCTTTCAATGCTTTTACCCTATTACGAAAAGCATCCGGAAATTCGTTCTATTATTGAACTTAAATCGAAATACGAGAAATTGAAATTATTATCAAAAATATATCCATACAACTCATTGATTTTTAGCATAATCGCCGGCAACTCTGAATTCAACGAGGAAAGACATCGAAATATAAATGGTTATATCCCTTTGTTCAAAGAATTAAATCCAAAATCTCTTATCCATTCTACTCCATTACACTATGATTTGGACAGTGTAAAAATCAAAATATATGAATCGTTTATTAAAGACTGCATTAAATCAAATATTAAATTGTACATTGTTATTTCACCTGATTATATCAATCTGGAATACAATGATACAGCGAATATTGTGGCTGAAAAAATTGCACAAAAATATAATGTTAAATGTTTCGACTTTTATAGAGATACGTCCCTTGTAAATCATGCTAAATATTTTGCTGACAATAGTCATCTAAATGATAATGGGGCCAAAGTTTTTTCTAAATTGGTAGTAGATAAAATTGCTCAGGATTATCAAAAGAATAATAAATCAGAAAATTAAAATTTGCTTCCAGGAATACTTCTACATCTAAAAACATGCAGATACTGGATTTTATTTACTCCTCGACTTTGAACACCAAAAAAATGTGAATTATCTCCAGAAAGCATACAGACTAATAATAGATTTAAAATCTGTTTTTTAAGCATAACCACGAAAAATCAATAATTTTTCATAAGTAACATTCCGATAAATCTAATTTCCGAAACAATGAACAGTAAAAATAATGTAACATTTTCAAAGGATGTATTAATTATCCCCAATATTGAGGTAGAAATAGATTCGATTGTTAACAAGCTAAGGGCTAACATGCAAAAAATACTTAAACGAAAAGGTGCTGTTGTTGGGATTAGTGGCGGAATCGACTCAGCGGTTACGCTTGCTTTAGCGGTTAGGGCTTTTGGTGCTGACAAAGTTGTTGGAATTATGTTGCCTGAAAGGGATTCAAGCAGAGATAGTAAAATCCTGGCCATAGAACTAGCTGATAAATTTGGTGTTCAAACACTGGAAGAAGATATAACTGCTGCACTTGAAGGATTTGGATGTTACAATCGCCGGGATGAAGCTGTGGCAGTAGTTTTTCCTGAGTACAATCCATCGGAGTATAAAATGAAAATCACCCTGAATCAAGGTGGTTCAGGGCATAATCTTCCGCCGTTATTTTTACTAACCATAATTGATAGTGCCGGGCACAGCCAAAGTAAAATAATTCCGATGAAAGAATTTCTGCAAATAATGGCTTCAACTAATTTTAAACAAAGATGCCGTATGTCAATGCTTTACTATCACGCAGAACGGCTTCATTACGCAGTTATTGGCACTCCGAATAAACATGAGGTAGAACAGGGCTTTTTTGTTAAATTTGGTGACGGAGGGTCTGATATCATGCCAATTGCCCATTTATATAAAACCCAGGTGTATCAAATGGCAAGATTTATGGGGATACCGAAAAAAATTATTGATAGAACACCCACTACCGATACCTATAGTGCTGAACAAACTCAGGAAGAATTCTTTTATCAGTTTCCTTTTAATCAAATGGATTTGCTTTGGTATGGCTATGAAAA